>PJUA01000189.1_pt1 | contig 52429 bp, 51 predicted proteins | sample 1512151 | NCBI WGS metagenome assembly PJUA01 (sample SAMN08177678, study PRJNA422409) | Soil metagenome, whole genome shotgun sequencing project. | isolation source: Soil enriched on filter paper: beechwood xylan treatment | place: USA: Madison | collected 2015-01-15
CAAAAGCTGCACCCGGTCGACCGCGACAAGAAGCACCCCATGCTGGCGCACCTGATCAAGACCCACCAGTGGAAGCAGGTGCTGGTCTTCACTCGCACCAAGCACGGCGCCAACAAGCTGGTCGAGCAACTGGCCCGCGACGGCATCACCGCCATGGCGATCCACGGCAACAAGAGCCAGTCGGCCCGCACCAAGGCCCTGGCCGAGTTCAAGGACGGCAAGCTGACCGCCCTGATCGCCACCGACATCGCTGCCCGCGGCATCGACATCGACCAGCTGCCGCACGTGGTCAACTATGACCTGCCCAACGTGCCGGAAGACTATGTCCACCGTATCGGTCGTACCGGCCGCGCCGGCGCCACCGGCGAAGCCGTGTCGCTGGTCTGCGTGGACGAGCGCGACCTGCTGCACGACATCGAGCGCTTCATCAAGCGCGAAATCCCGGTGGAAGTGATCGCCGGTTTCGAACCGGACCCGACCGCCAAGCCGCAACCGATCCAGTTGCGCAGCGGCCAGGGTCGTCACCAGAACGCCGGTGGCGGACGTGGCGGTCAACGCAATGCACCGCGCAAGCCGGCTGCAGCCGGCAATGGCCATGGCAATGGCGGCGCCAAGCCGGCCAATGCCGGTGGCGGCGCAGCGCAGCAGGCCAAGCCGCGTAATCCTGGCAATGGCAATGCAGCGCGTGGCCAGGGTCGTCCGCAGGGCGGCCAGGCTGGCAACGGCGGCGGCAATGGGGGTGGCAACGGTGGCAATGGCGGCAACAACGCCAATCGCGCCCCGCGCCCGGCCAATGCACAACCGCGCAGCCAGGGTCAGCAACGCCAGAATGGCCCGCGTCCGTCCGCGCTCACGCATGGCGGCCAACGCGCCAGCGGCAAGTAATCCGGTCGCGGCACGTCGATTCGATCAGAGGAAAGGGAAGACATGGCAGTTTCCGTCGTCAAGGCCGATCTCGACAATGCAGCCCATGCGGCCGCACTGTTCGAGACCCTCAATGCCTATGCCAGCGACGCCATGGGCGGCGGACAGGCCTTGTCGGACTACGTACGCCAGAACCTGGCGGCAGAACTGAAGAAACGTTCCACCGCCCATGTCTTCCTGGCCTTCGACGGCGACACCCCCGCTGGTCTTGCCACCTGCATCGAAGGGTTCTCGACCTTCTCCTGCAAGCCCCTGCTGAACCTGCATGACCTGGCCGTGATGCCGGCCTATCGCGGCCAGGGCGTGGCCCGACAGCTGCTGGCCAGCGTGGAACAGCAGGCCCGCGCACTGGGCTGCTGCAAGCTCACGCTGGAAGTCCTGGAAGGCAATACGGTGGCCCGTTCGCTGTATCGCGCCAGCGGCTTCGAAGGCTATGAATTGAAGGCCGAGACCGGCAAGGCGATGTTCATGCAGAAACTGCTGGACTGAACCTGCCCGTTACGCCCGCCCGCACATGACAACGCCCGCATCATCGATGCGGGCGTTTTCTTTTGGGGTGGCGATAGATAACGATAACGCACGCTCAGCAGCGATACCCCGGCCCCTGCTCCTGCACCAGCCGCAAGGCCGCCTCCCAGGCCAGGTCGATGATGCCGCTGGCCTGGTCGTTGTCGAACTGGCGCGCGGCACGCAGGCGCACTTCCTCCGCCGGCAGGTGCAAGGCTGCCCCGCCCGCTTGCGCCGCCACCTGCGCCTGGCAGGCCCGTTCCAGGAAATAGATTTCATGGAAGGCCGCCGCCACCGACTCCCCCGCCGCCAGCAAGCCATGGTTGCGCAGGATCATGGCCTTGCGCGACCCCAGCGCTGCCACCAGCCGCTCCCGCTCTTCGGTATCGAGGGCGATGCCTTCGTACTCGTGATAGGCCAGCTTGCCGTAGAACTTGAGCGCATGCTGGCTGATCGGCAGCAGCCCGTCACGCTGGGCCGAGACCGCAATCCCGGCCGTGGTATGCGTGTGGATCACGCAATGCAGGTCCGGCCGGGCCTGATGCACCGCCGAATGGATCACGAAGCCGGCGCGATTGACCCGCTGCGCCGGCGCCGCAGTGGCGCCCATCTGCACCGCCTGCCCCTGGGCATCCACCTTCACCAGGTCGGAAGCGCGCATCTCGTGGAACAGCACGCCATAGCGATTGATCAGGAAGTGACCAGGCTGCCCCGGCACCCGCGCCGAGATATGCGTATCGATCAGGTCGGTCATGCGGAAATGCGCCAGCAGCCGGTACAGCGCTGCCAGTTCGCAGCGCGCCTGCCACTCCACATCCTCGGCCCCCGTCAGGCCCAGCCGGTGGGCGGCGGCCTGCTCGGTCTCATCAAACTCGACGCCGGCCATGACTCACTTGCCCTGGTTGAGCGCGGCCGGCATGGCGCTGCCCTGTAGCTTGTACTTGGCCAGCAGCTTGTCGTAGGTCCCGTTGGCCTGCAGGCGCTTCAGCGCCTCCAGCACGGCGTCGCGCAAGCCCGGTTCGCTCTTGGAGACCGGAATGCCGGTCTCCTGGGCAAACAGCGGCTGCCCCAGCAGGACATAGGTATTGGGTTCCATGCCCTGGAAGTAAGGCAGGGTCTCGCTGCCCTGCACCGCCACGTCGATGCGTCCGGTCTTCAACTGGGTGCGTGCATCCACCGAGCCCTCGGTACCGATCACGGTGATGGCCGGCTTGCCCTTGGCTTCACAGTTATCCTTGCTCCAGCCGGCGATCTGGCCCGGCCAGTTGGTATTGCGGCTGGCGCCGACCTTGGTGCCGCAGACGTCGGCGATGCCCTTGATGCGGGCCGCATTGGCCTGCAGCGTGAAGAATTGCGGACCGGTCTTCATGTAGTCGATGAAGTCGGCCACCTTCTGGCGTTCGGCCGTGTCGCTGATGGCCACCATGGCGATGTCAGCGCGGCCGGTGGTGAGCGAACTGAAGACCTGGGCGAAGGCGGTTTCCTGGTACTCCACCTTCAGGCCCAGTTCCTTGGCGATGGCCGCCCCCAGGTCGATGTCCAGCCCCATCAGCTCGCCGGTGGCCGGGTCCTTGTAGGCGATGGGCGGGTAGTTGGCCTGCGAGGCGATGACCAGCTTGCCGGCCTTCTTGATGCGATCCGGCAGATCGGCCGCGTGTGCGACGCTGGCGGCCAGAGTGACGGTGGCGGCCAACGTAGCCAGGCCCAACATGGTCTTGTGTTTCAGCTTCACGGGATTCCCCTTTCTGGTTGAGTTCTGCAATGCCGCATCAGGCCAGGATGGCCGCGATGAATTCCTGGGTACGTCGGTGCTGCGGGCGCGCCAGCACTTCACCGGGGGTGCCGGCCTCGATCACCTGGCCGCCATCCATGAACACCACCCGGTTGGAGACTTCACGTGCAAAGCCCAGCTCATGGGTGACGACGATCATGGTCATGCCGCTTTTGGCCAGATCCTTCATCACCGCCAGCACTTCGCCGACCAGCTCCGGGTCCAGCGCCGAGGTCGGTTCATCGAACAGCATCAGCTTGGGCCGCATGGCCAGTGCGCGGGCGATCGCCACGCGCTGCTGCTGGCCACCGGAAAGTTCAGAGGGATAGGCATCGGCCTTGCCCGCCAGGCCCACCCTGGCCAGCAGGGCCAGCGCCTCTTCCTTCACTTCGGCACGACGGCGCTTCTGCACCACCACCGGGCCTTCCATGATGTTCTGCAGCGCAGTCATATGGGCGAACAGGTTGAAGCGCTGGAACACCATGCCGCTGGCCAGGCGCTGGCGGGCGATCTCGCCGTCGGACAGCTCGATCAACTGCTCGCCACGGCGGCGATAGCCCAGCAATTCGCCGCCGACCCAGATAGCCCCGCCATCGATGCTTTCCAGCTGGTTGATACAACGCAGGAAGGTGCTCTTGCCCGAACCCGAGGGACCGACGATGCAGGTCACGGCACCGGCCTCGACGTCCAGGTTCACGCCCTTGAGCGCGTGGAAGCCACCGTAGTATTTCTGGACCTCATGGGCCACGATCATGGGTGTGCTCATCCTGTGGCTCCCTGTGCGCCGGCCGCGCGGGTGCGCGCCCTGGCCCGGCGCTCGCGGGCAAATACCTGCTCCAGGAAATGCTGGCCGATGGAAAACACCGTCACCACCGCCAGGTACCAGACGGTCGCCACGATCAGCAGTTCGATCACGCGGGCATTGGCGAAATAGATGGTCTGGGCGTTGTGCAGGATTTCGGAAAACTGGATCACGCTGGCCACCGAGGTCAGCTTGATCATGCTGATCACCTCATTGCCCACCGGCGGGATGATCACCCGCATGGCCTGCGGCAGCACGATGCGGCGCAAGGCGGTCAGGCGCGTCATGCCAATCGCCTTGGCGGCCTCGGTCTGGCCGTTGTCCACCGCCAGGATGCCGCCGCGCACCACCTCGGCGGTGTAGGCACCCTGCCCGATGCCCAGTCCCAGCAGGCTGGCCACGAAGGGCGTGATGATGTCCACCGTGCGCGCCTCGAACCAGCCGGGAATGCCCATGGTCGGGAACACCAGCGCCAGGTTGAACCACAGCAGCATCTGCAGCAGCAAGGGCGTACCCCGGAAGAACCAGATGTAGAAGGTGGCCACCGCCTTGAGCAGCTTGTTGGGCGACATCACCATCACCGCGAAGACCACGCCCAGCACGATGCCCACCACCATCGCATAGATGGTCATGAGGATGGTGTTCAGGAGACCCTGCAGGATCACCTTGGCCGTCATGAACTTGGCCACCACCGCCCACTCGATCTGGCCGTGGGCGAAGGCGTGTACCACGAAGCCCAGCGCCAGCAGGATCAGTGCGGCCGACAGCCAGCGTCCGTAGTAGCGGCGCGGTACCACCTTGAGGTGGTCGATGGCATAGGGAGAGATGGTGCTCATGCTGTCGCTCCCGAGGGCAACACTGCCTGCTGCGTCCACTGACGTTGTACAGCCACGGTAGCCTGCAATCTTTCCAGCTGAGCCTGCACCTGCAGCGGTGCGGTACCGCCATGGCCGCTACGCGCCGCCACAGCGGCCTCGGGCGTGAGAACCGTTCGTACTTCTGGCAACAGATGTGAACTAATGACTTTCAACTCTGCATCGCTCAACTGGTGCAGCTCCACTCCGCGTTCTTCGCAGGCGCGCACCATGGCACCGGTGATCTCGTGCGCCTGGGCGAACGGCACACCGCGCCGCGACAGCCAGTCCGCCACTTCGGTGGCGAGGGTGAAGCCCTGGGTGGCATCGGCGCGCATGCGCTCCTTGTTCACCTGCAGCGTGCGCATCATGCCGGCCATGGCGGGCAAGACCATGTGCAGCACGTCGATGGCCTCGAAGGCCGAATACTTGTCCTCCGACAGATCGCGATTGTAGGAAAACGGCAGCCCCTTCAAGGCCACCAGCATGTCCATCAGCAGCGAGATCAGGCGCGCCGAACGGCCACGGGTGAGTTCGGCGATATCGGGGTTCTTCTTCTGCGGCATGATGGAACTGCCGGTGGAGAAGGCATCGTCCAGTTCCACCCAGCGGAACTGGCGCGACACCCACAGCGTGACTTCTTCCGACAGGCGCGAGAGGTGGGTTCCCAGCATGGCGCAGACGAACAGGAATTCGGCAACGTGATCACGGCTGCCGACGGCATCGATGGAGTTTTCGCAGGGGCCGTCATAGCCCAGCTCGGCGGCCGAGATCGCCGGATGCAAGGCAATCGCCGACCCCGCCATGGCCGCCGCGCCCAGCGGCGAATAGGCGGCGCGCCGGTCCCAGTCGATCAGGCGCGAGATGTCGCGACTGAAGGTCTGCGCATGGGCCAGCAATTGGTGCGCAAACACCACCGGCTGGGCCGCCTGCAGATGGGTGAAGCCGGGCACCAGCGTATCGAGATGCTGGCCGGCCTGGTGCGTCAGGGCGTCCTGCAGGTCCAGCAACAAGGCGCCGATGGCGCGTGCCTGCTCGCGCAGGTAGAGCTTGAGGTTGTTGGCCGCCTGGTCATTGCGCGAACGACCGGCCCGCAACTTGGCGCCGGTCGGGCCGAGCGCTTCCACCAGCACGCGCTCCATGAAGGTATGCACGTCTTCGTCGCCTGCCGTGGGTCGCACGGCGCCACTGGCGATGGCGGCATCGAGTTCGCCGAGCTTGGTGACGATGGCGCTGCATTCGGCCTCGGTCAGCAGCCCGGCCAGGCGCAACTGGCGTGCATGGGCCTGGGACGAGACGATGTCGAAACGGGTCAGCCGGAAATGATCCAGGCCGCCCCGCGAGAGCGTCATCAGGGCCGGGTCGGGTGGCGAACGGAAACGCGCGCCCCAGAGGCGGGTATCAGTCATGCTGCTTCCTTCTCATGCGGTAGTGGCGGGGTGATGCAATGGGTTGCAGTATCGGGCGCGCGATCAGGCACGATATTTCACACCCGGGAAGACACAGAGCATTTCGTATGCCAGGTTGGCCGCCACCAGCGCGGTGGTGCCGGCCTGGTCATAGGGCGGCGAGACCTCGACCACGTCGGCCGAGACGATGTCCAGCCCCTTGCAGCCACGGATGATTTCCATCCCCTGCTGTACCGTCAGCCCGCCGATTTCCGGCGTGCCGGTGCCGGGGGCGAAGGCTGGATCGAGACCATCGATGTCGAAGGTGAGATAGACCGGCCCGTCGCCCATCTGCGCGCGCACCTCTTCCATCAGCGGCGCCAGCGAGCGATGCCAGCACTCCTCGGCCTGCACCACGCGGAAACCCTGGGCGCGGCACCAGTCGAAATCGTCGGCGTGGTAGCCGGTACCACGCAGGCCGATCTGCACCACCCGCCTGGGGTCCAGCAGGCCCTCTTCGAAGGCGCGCCGGAAGGGAGTGCCGTGGGCGATCTTCTCGCCGTTCATGGTGTCGTTGACGTCGGCATGGGCGTCCACATGGATCAGCCCGACCGGACCGCGATGACGCGCCATGGCCCGCAGGATGGGCAAGGTCAGTGTATGGTCGCCGCCCAGACTGATGGTCTTGCAGCCGGTGGCATAGATGGCGTCATAGGCCTCCTCGATCATGCGCACCGAATCCAGCAGGCTGTAGGGATTCAAGGCCACGTCGCCGAGATCGGCCACCTTCAGCGAATCGAAGGGCGCGGCGCGGGTGGCCATGTTGTAGGGGCGCAGCAGCACCGATTCGGTGCGGATCTGGCGCGGGCCGAAACGCGTGCCGGAGCGGTTGGAAGTGCCGATATCCAGCGGCACACCGACGAATCCGACGTCCAGGCCAGCGGGATTTTCCACATGCGGCAGCCGCATCATGGTGGCAATCCCCCCAAAACGGGGCATCACATTACCCCCGAGGGGCTGATATAGTGCATGTTCCATCGATGCTTATCCTTGTATCGCCAATGAGCTTGAATGCATTCTAGCGAGGCAGGATTAGCGAAAATATATCGATGTGGCGACGTTTACATCGATTTCCATCAATGTAAGAATGCGGTCTCCCCCCGACCTCGCCGCCCGCCCACTCATCATGCTCAACAATGTCTTCGATCTGGACCTGCGCCTGATCCGCGTCTTCCTGGCGGTGGTGGATTCGCACGGGGTGTCGGCGGCGCAGGCCAAGCTCAATGTCGGCCAGTCCACCATCAGCGCCCAGTTGAACACGCTGGAAACACGCCTGGGCTTTCGCCTCTGCGAGCGCGGCCGGGCCGGTTTCAAGCTGACCGCCAAGGGCGAGAAGTTCGCCGACTCGGCGCGCCGCATGATGGATGCGCTCTCCGAGTTCGGCATGGAAGCCCGCAATCTCGACAAGCGCCTCGTCGGCACCCTCTCCATCGGCCTGATCGGCCACACCCCGGCCCACCACAACACCCGGCTCTCGGACGTGATCCGCCAGTTTCGCCAGCGCGACGAGGCGGTGCGCATCGAACTGCTGGTGCGCACGCCCAGCGAGCTGGAAGAGATGCTCCTGAACGGCAGCATCCAGATCGCCATCGGCTACTTCTGGCGCCGCGTCACCGCCCTGCAGTACACGCAGCTGATGCTGGAGCGCCAGGTGGCCTATTGCGCCCCGCCCCACCCGCTGTTCGACCAGCCCGGCGAGATAGCCCCGGAACAGGCCGCGCAACACGCCTGGGCCTGGCGCGACTACCCGGTGCCACCCGGCCATGTGCCCATCCACCGGCGCAACATCATGGCCGTGACCGGCAATATGGAAGCCATGTCCATCCTCATCCTCTCCGGCCAGCACCTGGGTTACCTGCCCGAGGAGATGGGGCGCGAGTATGTCGCCCGCGGGCAGATGCGGGCCTTGAACCGGACCGAGCTGTCCTATGAGGTCGGCATCAGCGTGGTCACCAATCGCAGCAGCGTGAACGAACCCATCGTGGCAGCCTTCCTGGAAGACCTGAAGGCGGCACAGTAAAGTGAATCAGGACGCAAAAAAAGGGCAATGCCTACGCATTGCCCTTGAGCGATGTTGATACGGAGTCTCTCCGAACCGGCCCTTCGATACGACGCTATCGCGTCTACTCAGGGCGAACGGAGTCGATGTGCAGCCGCCCCTCTACCACCGACCGTTCGACCTGAGTAGCGCCGCAGGCGCGTATCGAAGGCGCAGCGGTGCTTCCGTTCTTGGCGCGCCACACCACGATCAAGCCGCCATCGCCATCCCGCGCGACTTGCCCGAGCTGAGATAGCTGGCAATCGAATCCTGGGTCACTTCGCCCAGATAGCTGCCATCGTTGGCGATCACCGGCATCCAGCTGGTGCTGTGCTTGTACATCTTGGAGAGCACCACGCGCAGGTTTTCATCCGGGGCGGCATTCATGGTGAAGGGTCGCACCATGTCCTCGGCCACGCCGGTATTGCCGCGCACATCACGGCGGGTCAGGTAGCCCAGGGCGCGGTTCTCGGCATCGATGATGGTCAGATAGCGCGAATCCTGGTCATCCATCAGCGCCAGGGCCTGGTCGCAGGACACATCCGGCTGCGCCGTGGCGGGGGTGGTGGCGGCCTCGCCGGCACGCACCAGCAGCAGGCGCTTCAGGGTGTGATCCTGGCCGACGAAGGCACCCACGAAATCATCCTTGGGACGGGCCAGCAAGGTATCGGGATTGTCGAACTGCACCAGCTTGCCGGCGCGGAAGACGGCCACTTTGTCGCCCAGCTTGATGGCTTCGTCGATGTCGTGGCTGACCATGATGACGGTCTTGTTCAACTGCCGCTGCATCTGGAAGAACTCGTTCTGGATCGATTCGCGGTTGATCGGATCGACCGCGCCGAAGGGTTCATCCATCAGCAGCACCGGGGCGTCCGCTGCCAGGGCGCGGATGACGCCGATGCGCTGCTGCTGGCCACCGGACAATTCGCGCGGATAGCGCTTGAGGAATTTCTTCGGGTCCAGCGCCACCATGGCCATCAGCTCGGTAGCGCGCTCGTGGCAGCGCTTCTTGTCCCAGCCCAGGAGGCGCGGGACGATGGTGATGTTTTCCTCGATGGTCATGTTGGGGAACAGGCCGATCTGCTGGATCACATAGCCGATATGGCGGCGCAGTTCGACTTCATCGATGCCGGAGGTGTCCTGACCGTTCAACAGCACGCGGCCCGAGGTCGGATTGATGAGGCGGTTGATCATCTTCAGGGTGGTGGTCTTGCCGCATCCCGAGGGGCCGAGGAAGACGCAGATTTCGCCTTCGGCCACCTTCAGGCTGACGGCATCCACCGCCTTGACCTGGGTGCCATCCTTTTGGGTGTAGGTCTTGCTCAGTTGGTCCAGTTCGATCATTTTTGAACTCCTTTCGGTGTCAGGATTTTCTGCAGTCGTTGCAGCAGGGTGTCGGCGATGATCGCAAGGACGCTGATCATCACGGCGCCGACCACGAGTTTTTGCATATTGCTCTGGCTGATGGCATGCAGGATCAGCACGCCCAGGCCACCGGCGCCGATGACAGCGGCAATGGCCATCACGCCGATATTCATCACCACGGCGGTACGCACGCCGCCCAGGATCACCGGTACCGCCAGCGGCAGGTCCACCATGCGCAGGCGCTGCCAGAAGGTCATGCCGATGCCGATGCCGGCCTCCTTGACGCCGGCCTCGATGTTTTCCAGCGCGAGGTAGGTGTTGCGCATGATCGGCAACAGCGAATACAGGAACACGGCGGTGATGGCCGGCAAGGGGCCGATGCCTGCGCCGAATTTGGAGAACACCGGGATCATCAACCCGAACAGGGCGATGGAGGGCAGCGTCAGCACGATGGTCGCCAGGCCCATCAGCGGGCCGGCCAGCCAGCGCACGCGCACCACCAAGATGCCCAGCGGCACGCCGAAGAGGATCGCCAGGCTGACCGCGATGCCCACCAGCTTCAGGTGTTGCAGCGTCAGTTCAAGGATGTTGGGCCAGTCCGATTGCAGGTATTGGAAGATGTTCATGGTGTCCTCCTCAGATCAGGCCGGCTTGCTTCAGGAAGTCGGCGGCCACCTTGGCCACCGGTTCCTGATCGATGTCGACGCGCTTGTTCAGTTCGGTCATGGTCGCCGTGTCGATCTTGGCGGCCAGTTCGTTCAATTGCGCTGCCAGCTCGGGGTTTTTCTCCAGGATGTCCTGGCGCACCACCGGGGTGGCCTTGTAGGCGGCGAAGTAGCCCTTGTCGTCTTCCAGCAGCTGCAGGTCGAAGCCCTTGATGCGGCCGTCCGAGGCATAGGTCAGGCCGACGAAGAGCTGTTCGTTCTTCAGGGCCGTATAGACCAGCCCCGGGTCCATCTGCTTGACCTCGCTGCGATCGAGCTTGAAGCCGTAGAGCGCCTGCATCGGGCCCAGACCATCGGGACGGGAGGCGAACTCGTAGTCCACGCCCATGAGGTGGGGCTTGTTGCCGTCGCGGTCATCTTCGTTGATGCGCTTGGCCAGGTCCTGCAGTGAATGAATCTGATATTTCTCGGCCAGCTCGCGCGGCATGGCGAAGGCGTAGGTGTTGTTCAACTCGGACTGGTTCAGCCAGGTCAGGCCACGCGGGGCGTCCAGCTCCTTGACCTTCTGGTAGATCTGGTCGGGATCGAGCTTGTCCTCGATGTGGTTGTAGACGATCAGGGCGGTACCGGTGTAGTCCCAGACGATGTCCAGCTGTCCGCTTTCCAGGGCCGAACGCATCAGGGTGGTACCCAGGCCGTTCTTCAATTCGGTGTCATAGCCCTTGGCGCGCAGGTACTGCGCGGTCATGTCCGAGAGCAGCAATTGCTCGGTGAAGTTCTTGCCGCCGATGACCAGGTTCTGCGCCTGCGCACGGGCTGCGCCGAACATGGCCAGGCCCATGGCGAGGGCACACAGGGCGTATTTTGCGATGGTCTTGCTTGTCATGCTTTCCTCTCTACCGCTATGCCGATACGACGGCGTGCGGTCGTTCTTGTGATGGAAGTCTGCGCTGCGCGGCTTCAGGTACGCAGCCCGCGTCGGGCCAGGTAGAGGCCGGAGAGCGTCGTCACCAGGGCATCGAGCACCAGTGCCAGCAAGGCCGTGGCCGCCGCGCCCAGCAGCAGCTGGCCGTGGTTGTTCAGGTAGATGCCGGGGAAGATCAGGCCGCCCAGGCTCTCGCCGCCGATCAGCATCGACAGTGGTGCGGTCCCGACGTTGATCGCCAGCGCGGTGCGCACGCCACCGACGATGATGGGTAGCGCATTGGGCAATTCCACCCGCAGCAGGATCTGGTGCGGCTTCATGCCGATGCCGCGCGCCGCTTCCTTCATGGCAGCCGGCACGTTCTTCAAGCCCTCGAAGGTATTGCGCACGATGGGCAGGAGCGAAGCCAGCCACAGCGCCAGGATGGTGGGACCATTGCCGATGCCGAAGAAAGCCAGTGCCAGCGCCAGCACGGCGATGGACGGGATGGTGTTACCGATGTTGAAGATCTGGATGAATTTTTCTGCACTGCGCTGCATCGAGGGACGCGAGAGCGCAATACCGGCCGGAATGCCGGCCGCCAGGGCCAGCGCCATGGAACAGAAGACCAGCTCCAGGTGCTTGCCGGTGTAGTAGACCAGGTCACCGCGATACTTCTGGATGACGTCCGGACCGATCCACCAGACCAGTCCTGCAAGGACCAGCGCAATACCGCATGCGCCGGCGAAGACGTGACGAACACGTGTCATGTTACCCCCTGTTGGTATAGCCGAGGCGACATGACGCCGCGACGACGGGTTATAGAGTCAAGTTTTGAAGGGTTCGCTGCCCATCAGGGCGTATCGTTTGGATGCGAACCGAAGCTGCAAGGGCAGCGATGAAACCGAAGCGATGAAGCCAGCCTCGGCATGATGCACACCGGACAGGGATGGGAACGGGTCACCGTGGAGAACGGGAGGGCGTTCGCGCTGCCAGCCGGAAATTTGGACAACCCGCACAAGCGCGGATCGGACACTGCTGAGAGTCGTAGTTGAACAAGTTATGTCGCGAAGACAAACGATAGTTTAAACCAATCGCTTAATGCTGTCCAGCAATGTAGCAATATGAATCCATAACTTGCAGATCTGAAGCACTTTTAAAAGTTCCCAACAGCGGTCAATATGCTGTCAAAAGAGTGCAACCTGAAAACCACCCTTCCGGCGCTATCCCTTGCCCCAAGCGGCATCCTGCCGAGCTTGGCGACGATGTAAAGCGTCAAAAAAAATCGCCAGTCACGGCTGTGACTGGCGATCTTTTCCATGCAATCTGCTGGCGGCGGCCAGCGTCGGAAATCAGGAATCGGCCTGGATCGTATTCAGCGGATGGCCCCAAACACCTTGCCGATGATGGCGCTGCCACTGCCCACCGGGTCCTTGCGGATCGCCTTTTCCTCTTCGCCGATCATCAGGAACAGGCCATCCAGCGCGCGCTGCGTGACGTAGCCCTCTACCGTGCTCTGGTCGGCGCTGACCAGTCCGGACTTGGCGACCTGCCCCATCACCGCGTTATAGCGGCCGGAGAGCCCGTTGCGGTCGGTGATCTGCTTGACCAGCGGCAGGAACTTCACGGCCAGTTCACCCGAGGTCTTCTGGCGAAAGAAGTCGGTCACCGAGGTGTCGCCACCGGTCAGGATGTTCTTGGCATCGCTCACCGACATCGCCTTGACCGCGTTGATCAGCAGCGGCTTGGCCAGCGGCACGGCGGCTTCGGCCGCGTGGTTCATGTCGGCCACCAGGCCATCGACCTGGCCACCCATGCCGGTCATGCGCAGGATGGGCATGGCCTGCTCCAGAGCACCGGGCAAGTGGATCTTGACCTTGTCGTTATTGAGGAAGCCATTGGGACGCCCGAGGTTGGCGACCGCCGTGCTGGCGCCCTTTTCCAGCGCGGCCTTCAAGCCGGCGCTGGCGTCCTGGTTGCTCAGGTCGGAGAGGGAAAATGCGAAGGCGCTGCAGGAGGCGAGGATCAGGCTGGCCGCAACCAGGCGGCGCAGGGGGGAGGAAGGAAGGGACATGCGGAACTCCATCGTGACGGTGCGGCGATGATACCAGCCCTGCCCCGTCTCCCCTATCGGCTCATTTGCCGCGCGACAGCTCCAGGCCCGCGTTGTGCGGCAGCCTGCCGCTGATCGGCACCGAGGCTACCGAGAACAGGCCGATCACCACGAAGGCCGGCCAGAAGTCGGCGGCGACGATGCTGGAATGGCCTTGCAGGTGGTTCGACAGCTGCAGCACGATACCGGCCACGGTCACGCCCAGTCCCAGCGACAGCTGCTGGATCACGCTGGCCAGGCTGGTGACGCGACCGGCGTCGCGGTTGTCGATGTCGGCATAGGCAATCGAATTGAGACAGGTGAACTGCAGCGCCGGGAACACGCCGCCCATCAACACGATGGTGACAATGAGCAGATAAGGCGTATGGATGCTGAAGATACCGTACGCCGCCAGGGCAATACCGGCGAACACCGCATTGACCATCAGCACCGTGCGGAAGCCATAGCGGCGCAGCACGCGGCTGGCCAGCAGACGGATGAACAGCGAGCCGAAGGCCGAGGCACAGGTGATGCTGCCGGCCTGGAAGGCGGTCATCCCCAACCCTTCCTGCAAGGCCAGCGGCAGCAGGAAAGGCACGGCGCCCAGGCCGATGCGAAACAGCGAACCACCCACCACGCTGGCATGCAGGGTGGGAATGCGCAGCAGCCGGAAGTCCAGCAGCGGGAAGGCGATCTGGGTGGAATGGCGGTAGTACATCACCAGCGCGATGGCGCCGATGGAGCACATGGCCACCGGCGTGGCGCCATCCACCAGATGGCTGCCGAACAGCGACAGGCCCAGCATGATCATGGCCGCGCCGACCGAGGTCAGTACAAAACCCTTCACATCCAGCGGTGCCGGGTCGTCTTCCTTGAAGTTCTGGATGAAGCGCTTGGCCAGGTACAGGCCGAGGAAGCAGAACGGGATATTGATCAGGAATACCCAGCGCCAGTGGAAGTAGGTGGTGATGAAACCACCCAGCAGCGGCCCCACCACCGGCCCCAGCAGCGCCGGCAGGGTCAGGTAGCTGACCGCCTTGACCAGTTCGGACTTGTCCACCGAGCGGGCGATGATGACCCGCCCCACCGGCACCATCATGGCCCCGCCGATGCCTTGCAGGAACCGCGCCGCCACGAAGGTCACCAGCGACCCGGAGACCGCGCACAGGATGGAACCGGTCATGAACACGATCATCGCTGCGCTGAACACCTTGCGCGCGCCCAGCTTGTCGGCCATCCAGCCGGAGATCGGGATGAACACGCCCAGCGCCGCGACATAGGCGGTCATGGCCAGCTTGAGGGTGATCGGGTCCTGGTTGAGATCGCGCGCCAGCGCGGGGAGCGAGGTGGCCAGCACGGTGGCGTCCATGTTTTCCATGAACAGCGCACAGCCGACGATAAGCGGGATGAGCAGCGAAGGTCGCACGATGGGCAACAGATGGCGGAATGAAGGTGGCGGAGGTTCTGTGCCTCCTGAAGCTTCACAGTTTATACCAGTTGAGCTTTTCTTGCGGGCAAGCCCCGCGGGCCTTTGCTGAGCGGTGCCTGTTGCTGAACTTCACTTCTGTTTGTAGCTCTACCGTAAGGCAATGCGCCGTCCGCGCACTACAATGTGCCGGGCCGCCTACTTTTTACGGTTTTGAACTGCACTTTTCATGGAGACGGAATGAACAACGACACCCACAGCAAAACCCTGGGTTACCTGCTCTGGATCTTCGGATTCACCGGCGCTCACCGCTTCTACTACGGCAAGCCGGTGACGGGCACGATCTGGTTCTTCACGCTGGGCTTGCTGGGCATCGGCTGGATCATCGACCTGTTCCTGATCCCGTCGATGGACCGCCAGGCCGATGCCCGCTTCGTCGGTGGCGAGGTCAATTACTCGGTGGCGTGGCTGCTGCTCACCTTCCTGGGCCTGTTTGGCGTGCACCGCATGTATATCGGCAAATGGATTTCGGGCATCCTCTACCTGTTCACCGGCGGCTTCTTCCTGCTGGGCGTGCTCTACGATTTCTGGACGCTCAACGCGCAGATTTCGGAACGCAACCACGGGGCCAGGGCGTAAGCTCGCGGCGGCACACGGCCGCCGCTATTTCTTCTTCAGGGCCTTCAGTCGCTTGGCGGCGAGATGGACGGTGTCCAGCTGCGCCTTGCGCTTCATCGATTTCCAGTCCTTGATTTCATCCCGGGTGCGCCCGCAGCCGGTACAGACTTCGTGCTTGAGCTTGCACAAGGAGACGCAAGGGCTCTTGGCCTCTTTTCCCAATTTCACTTCCCGCTTGAATACACCAAAGGCCTGACTGTACTTCAATGCGGCAGGCGCTGCAGGCCGGGCATCGTCGATGGCAGCATCGATACGGAAATCGACCGACGAAAAAAAGCCCGCATCCTTGCGGATGCGGGCTGCCCACGACTACCTCTGCTACGGTTACTTCAGTTACTGCGTTACTGCATTTGCTACATTTGCTGCGTTTGCGACTTTTTGAAACGGCCGTCTGCTTTCCCCGAGTACCAGTCTTTCAAGCAAACGACCGAGGGGAAGTATCCCGATTCGGGCAGGTCGTGAGGATAGGAAAAATCTGAAAAATCGTATTAATTCGTACCGGCTTCCTTGTCGGTCTTGTCCGCGTTATCCGCCTTATCCGTCCGCTCCATCTTGAAGCGGGTCACCAGCAACTGGTTGATGCGATTGCCCTCGATGTCGACCACCTCGAACTTGTATTCCGAAAACAGCACGAAATCGGTCTTCTTGGGAATCTTGCGCAGCATGTACATGATGAAGCCGGCCAGGGTCTCGTAGCCGACCGGGTTGGGATATTCATCGATGTCCAGCTCGTTCATCACATCGTTGAGCGGTGTGAGCCCATCCATCAGCCAGGAGTTTTCATCGCGGCGTACGATCTGCTGCTCTTCCACGGTGATGGCCAGCAGGTTGCCCATCAACACCCCGGTGACATCGGTGATGCTGATGATGCCCACCACCAGCGCATATTCGTTGACCACGATGGCCAGGTCCTCGTCCATGGCCTTCATGCGCTCCAGCACTTCCCACAGGTTCAGGCTGTCGGGGATGGACAGCGGGGTATGCACCAGCCCCTTGTCGGCCAGGGAAAACTGCTCGCCCTTGAGCAGGCGCTTCAAGACGTCCTTGCTGTCGATATAGCCCAGCACGGCATCGATATGGCCTTCGCAGACCAGGAAACGCGAATGCGGATGCTCGATGATCTTCTGGCGTATCGTGTCTTCACTATCGGTAAGCAGAAAGAAGACGATGCTGTCGCGCGGCGTCATGGCCGAGGGCACGTAGCGGCTTTCCAGCTCGAACACGTTTTCGATCAGGTGATGCTCCTGCGTGAGCAGCACGCCGGCCTGGGCGCCGGCATCGACCATGGCGTGGATCTCGTTGGGGGTGATGACTTCGGTGCGCACCTGGGGCAGGCCGAAGAGCGTGAAAATCCACTTCGACAGGCTGTTGAAGAACCACACCAGCGGCTTGAAGAGCTTCTCCAGCAACAGCATCGGCTTGACCAGCGCCACCGCCGCCCGCTCCGGCGCCACCATGGCCAGGCGCTTGGGCATCAGATCTGCGAAGAGGATGAAGAAGGCCGTCACCACCAGGAAGGACATGGCGAAGCTGACATTCTCCAGCAGCGGGCCGACATAGAAGGTGCTGATGATCTCGCGCATGTGCGGCGTCAGCGCCGGCTCGCCGACCACACCACCGAGGATGGCCACGGCATTCAGACCGATTTGCACCACCGTGAAGAAATTGCCCGGCTGCGCCTGCAGGGAGAGCACGCGGTCGGCATTTTGCACGCCCTCCTTGGACATCATCTCCAGGCGGATCTTGCGGGAGGCTGCAATGGAAATCTCGGCGCAGGAAAGAAAGGCGCTGACCACCACCAGGAGCAGGATCAGCAGCAGGCTGGCGAATAGGCTCATGTTGTTCTTATCTCATTGATTTGATGTGACATTCTCTCGCGCAACGGGGAGAAAAAGCAAATAAAGCAAATGCCGGCAAATCCATGGGATTTCCCGGCATTGTCAGCCAACTTCACCTGTGAGGCCCGACGCCTGCCCTCAATAGACGTCGCGCCGGTAACGCCCCTGCTCGGCCAGCGCCTGCAGGGCCGCCTCGCCCAGAATCTCCTGCAGCGCCAGCGTGACGCCGGCCGCCATGCCCTGCAGGCTGCCGCACACGTACAGGCTGGCGCCCTGCTCCACCCACTGCTGCAGTTCAGCGGCGGCCGCGCGCAGCTTGTCCTGCACGTAGATGCGCTGCGCCTGGTCGCGCGAGAAGGCCAGGTCCAACCGCTGCAGATGGCCCTCGGCCAGCCAGCCCTGCAGTTCGTCGCCATGGAAGAAGTCGTGCCGATACGAACGCTCGCCGAAGAGCAGCCAGTTGCGGCGCTGCCCGGCGGCGATGCGCTGGCGCAGATGCGCACGCAGTCCGGCCAGCCCGGTGCCGTTACCGATCAGGATCAGCGGCCGGTCGTCCTGCGGGCCATGGAAGGCGGTATTGACCCGCACCCGCAGGTCGATCTCCTGGCCCGGCGCGGCATGCAGGCCGAGCCAGCCGGAACCGATGCCAGCCCGTCCATCGGGCTGGTGCATCAGCCGCACCATCAGCTCCAGGCCACCATCGACCGGCAGCGAGGCAATCGAATAGGCACGGTGCGGCAAGGGTTTCAGGCGGGCGAGCAGGTCAGCGCCGGACAAGCCGCGCAAGGCCTGCAGCGCTGCGGCCTCGTGCGGCAGCAAGCGGCTGGCGAGCACCGGAGCCAGCGTTGAAGTTTCATTCTGCAAACCCAGCGCCTGTATGAAGCTCTGTACTGCCTGGTCGCTGTTGCGCGGGCCGATCTCGGCGATGTCGCCGGCCTGCCAGCTCGGCGCGGGCAGGTCCAGCGGCGTGAGTTGCAGGTGGTACACCGCCCCACCGGCGCTACCCGGATTGAGCAGCCGACGCTGGGCCAGCCGCCAGCGCCCGTAGGCCGGCGCACTCCAGTCGGCCTCGTCGCTATGCCCGCTGAGCACGCCCAGCTGATGTTGCCAGTGGCGCAGCGCGCCGTCGTCGCCGTTGTCGACGTCGATCACATCGAACAGCGGCTGCGCATGGCGGCGCCCCAGCCAGGCATGCAGCGCATAGCCGAAGGCGCAATATTGCTGGTAGCTGCGGTCGCCCAGCGCCAGCACCCCGAACTGCAGTTGCGGCAGCGGCGCGCCCGGGGACGGCTGCGCCATGCGTTGCGCCAGGGTGGCGGCCATGTCGGGCGCATCGCCCTCGCCGGTGGTGCTGACCACGAACAGGAGCAGTCGCCTGCGCAGCAGGTCATCCTCGTGCAGCAGGTCATCCTCGCGCAACTGGTCCAGCGGCAGCACGCGTACCGCCATGCCGCCGGCCCGCAAGCTCTGCGCGCTCTGCAGGGCCAGGCGCTCGGCCGTGCCGGTCTGGCTGGCAAAGGCCAGCAGCACGGTGGCGGCATCGCTATTGCCAGCGGCCGCGCCCGCCCATTGCGCCTGCTGCCGGCGCTGCGCGCGGCGGTAGGTGAGCGCCGTCATGACGCAGAAGACGAGGTAGGTCAGGGCGACGAGCGCCGCCAACAGGTAACGGGTCTGCAGTGCCATGCTCACTCCAGCATGGCGGCCAGGGCCGGGGTCATGGTTTCGCGGTAGCCCTGCGGCTGCGCGCTGATGAACAGCGCTGCAATACCGCGCTGGCGGGCGAAGGCCATGCCGGCCTCCTCGCCCAGCACGGTCAACACCGTGGCCAGTGCATCGGCCACCATGCACTGCCGGTGCAGCACCGTCACCGAGGCCAGCGCCTGCCGTACCGGTGCGCCAGTACGCGGATCGATGGTGTGGGCATAGCGCCGGCCCTGATGATCGACATAGCGGCGATAGTCGCCCGAGGTCGCCACCGACAGGCCGTGCAGCGCCACCACCATGCCCGGGCCGCCATCTTGCGGCGGACGCTCCAGCGCCACCCACCAGGGCTGGCCGTCGGCCTTGACGCCCTGCCCGGCCAGCTCGCCACCGATTTCCACCAGCCAGCTTGCACAGCCAAGTTCATGCAGGGCCTGCGCCACCAGATCGACCGCGTAACCCTTGGCGATGCCTGAAAAATCCAGGGAAACGCCACCGGCCTGCAGCACCCGGCGCTGCTCGCGGTCCAGCGCGATGCGCTGCCAGCCGCAGCGCTGGCGCACGGCCGCAAGGCGCTCCGGATGGGGCAGGCTCAGACGGTCGGCGGCCACGCTACCGGCGCCAAAACCCCACAGATCGACCAGCGGCCCGACCGTGGGATCGAAGGCGCCTTCGCTGTCGGCCGCCATCGTCAGCGCAGCATCGAGCACCGTAAAGAACGCCGGCGGCAATGCATGCCAGCTACCGGCCTCGGCCTGGTTGAAGCGGCTGATGATGGACTGCGGCGACCAGGTGCTCATCTCGTCGATCACGCGCTGCAACTGCGCCTGGATGGCATCGGCAATGGCCGCCGTGGTCAGCGCCGGTGGGGCCAGTAACTGCACGCTCCAGGTCGTGCCCATGGTGTCGCCGGCCAGGCGATGGGCCACTGCCCCGGCAGGCAGCGTGGGCGGGGCCGCCAGATCGATGGGGATCAACACGCGATGGGACATCGTCACCGCTCACACTCCAAACAGGTATCCAAAATGAAAACGGCGCCCGCATCGCAGGCGCCAACAAGGTCGGTCAGGCCGTGCTCAGGGCAGCACTTCGATGGTGGCGATGTAGGTGGCGCGGCGTTGGGTGGCCTGCGGCAGCGTGGTCTTCTGGTCGGCGACGCTGGCTTCCATCCAGTACATGCCCGGACCCGCCCACTTCACGCTGAACTTGCCATCAGCCGCGGTCTTGAGCTTGGTGTCGAGCAGCTTGTCGCGATAGCGAATGCCGCCGGGCACCAGTTCCACCTCGATGTCGGGGGCCGGCTTGCCGTCCAGCAGCAGCTGGAAGGTCGCAGTGTCACCCGCCACCAGGTCGGTGGGATGGGTCACGGGGACCAGTTCCAGACCGGTGCCGGTCGGCGCCAGGGCGGCCGTGGTCGGCTTGCCGGCGGTGACGAAGGTCTCCACCCGGCTATTCATCTGGGTCACCTTCAGTTCGGTGGCGTTGGCCGGGATCTCCTTGGCCAGGGCCTCGGCGCTACCGCGCCAGCGCTTCTGCTGGCCATCGATCTTGTAGCTGGCGAAGACGCCGTTGTTGACCACGGCAATCTTGTAGGTGCCGGGCTGGCTCAGTTGCACATCGAAGGTGCTGCGATACTTGCCGGTGGCGGCATTGACCGCCTGCAGCGGCTTGCCGTCGGGGCCGGTCACCACCAGCCCGTCCAGGCGCAGCGGGAAGTGTTCGAAGTAGAACAGGTCGTTGGAGACCGCCGCATCCACCGTCACCCAGGCCTCGCTGCCGGAGAGCACGGTGGCCGAGGGCAGCAGCCACTGGCGATGGGCATGGGCCGACAGCGGCAGGCTGATGGCCAGGGCCAGCGCGGCGATCTTCATGGAACGGGCGGTGAAATGCTTCAGGGAAAACGTCATGACAGCTTCCTCTTTCTTGATGGTTTTATGGTGTGATGGTCTGCTTCAGGGCATCAGGGCTTCAGGGCTTCAGTTCCAGCGCCACCGCCCCCAGTTCACTGCTGCCCTGGCCCTTGGCGCTCTGGGCCGACGTGGGCGGCCACTGGAACGGCACCTTGACCAGTTCGCGACCGCCAACTTCGCGGGCGGCTTCCACCATCAGCACATAGTCACCCGGGGCCAGATTGGCCAGCGGCCCCTTGGCCGAACCGAAATTGAGCTTCTGCTCACCCGGCGCGCGGGTGGCACCGCTGACGCCGTCGATCGGCATCTGCTGCTCGCGGCCAGTACGACGCCACCACTGGCGCATATCCTTGAGCCACTTCTCGCCTTCCTTGTCCTTCTTCTTGACGTCGTACCAGACCGCCAGATTGGCCGCCACGCTCTGGTCGGCGCGTTCGATCCAGGCCGCCAGGTAGGGCCGGTGGTATTCGGCCACGTTCAGGGTGGGGACCTCGATCTTCAGGTTCATCTCCGCCGCACCGGCCGGGGCGGTCGTGGCGAACAGCGCCGCCATGGCCAGCGCCAGGGCGGTCGGTTTGAGCAGCATGGAATGACTACGCTTCATGTGACCTCGCAAAATAAGACAGGATGGCTGGCTGCAAGCCCACCGGGCTTGTCTGGCTGGGAGAAAAACGCAAGCTTCAATGCATGAACAGCAGCGCCAGCAACAGTGGCGCCACCAGGCCCAGCGCGACCAGCGGCCAGGTGGCCGGGCGCTTGCCAGCATGCATCTGCAACAGGAACAGCCCGGTGATGCAGAACACCAGGCAGGCTACGGCGAAAATATCGATGAACCAGCTCCAGGCGGCGCCGGTGTTGCGGCCCTTGTGGAGGTCGTTGAAATAGGAGATCCAGCCGCGATCGGTCTTTTCGTATTCCACCTGCCCGTCTTCCAGCGCCACCCGCAGCCAGGCATCGCCGCCGGGACGTGGCAGCGCCACATAGACTTCGTCGGTCGACCACTCCGCCGCCTGCGTGCCCACCGCCACCGACCACTGCTGGGCCACCCAGTCCCGCACCGGCGCGGGCAAGGGGTCCTTGCTGCCGCCTTTGGTATCGACGGCGGACGCCGCCTCGGCCTGCTGGCGTAGCGGGGTCAGCAGCGCGGGCGGCAGCACGGCGGTGCGATGCACCACCTGCGGCTTTGCTTCGATCTGTGCGGCGTGGTTCAGCGTCAGGCCGGTGACGGCGAAAGCCAGCATCGCCACCAGGCAGATGCCGGAACTGATCCAGTGCCACTGGTGCAGGTGCTTGAGCCAGAAGGCCCGACGCTTCTGGTCAGGCATGGGATGAGCGGGGCTGGCCGCAGGAGGGTTCATGGGACGGCGACGAGGGCGATGGGCCTCAAACAATAATAATTCTCAATTATATCTTTACTCTCGCCCTGCGCCAGCCCTGGCGTCAGTCATTTACTTTGCGATACATGCCGATACAAGCAGGGTTGCCGGACCTAGCGCAACAGCTCGTAAGGCCCGCCCTTTTCCAGCGCCCGCTGGTAGGCCGGCCGGGCGTGGATGGCCTCCAGGTAGTGGAGCAGCCTGGGATAGCGCCCATCCAGTCCACCCCGCGCCCGCAGCCCCTCGACCGGGAAACTCATCTGGATGTCCGCTCCCGTGAATTGCGCCCCGGCGAACCAGCCGTCCTTGCCCAGTTCCGCTTCCATGAACTTGAGCTGCCGCTCCTGCTGCGGCGCGACCAGGCGGCTGCGCATGCCCTGCGCCAGCATCTTGGCAATCGGACGGATCAGCACCGGCACGGCCCCGGGCATCTTGGCGAAGATCAGGCCCAGCAACAGCCAGGGCATGGCCGAGCCCTCGGCGAAGTGCAGCCAGTAGCGATAGCGCAGGCGCTCGGCGGTACCGGCGGCCGGCAGCAGGCCACTGTCGGCACCGTAGCGTTCCAGCAGGTATTCGATGATGTTGCCCGACTCGGCCACCGTCAGGTCGCCATCGGTGATGACGGGCGACTTGCCCAGGGGATGGACCGCCAGCAGTTCCGGCGGGGCCAGCATGGTCTTGGGATTGCGCTGGTAGAACTTTATCTGGTAATCCAGCCCCAGCTCTTCCAGCAGCCACAGCACGCGCTGCGAGCGGGAGTTGTTCAGGTGATGCACGGTGATCATGGCAGCGTCCTTGTACCTTGTAGAATGCGGGCTTAGCACTCTAACACCACTCTCCCACATCCCTGCTACATGGCCGCCATGCCTCTCTACAAACAATTTGCCGACCAGCTGGCGGCCTCGATCCGTGCCGGCGTGCTGCGCCCGGGCGAGCGCATCGCCTCGGTACGCATTGCCAGTCAGCAACACAAGGTCAGCGTCACGACCGTGGTACGCGCCTACGAACTGCTGGAAAGCCAGGGCATCATCGAAAGCCAGCCGCAATCCGGCTACTTTGTACGTGCGCAGGCCGAGACCGTGGCCATGCCCGTGGCCAAGACCTCGCGCGAGGACCACCCGGCCTGGCAGGAATCGACCGAGGTCGACGTCAGCCGGCTGGTCCTGGCCACGCTCAGGACCATCCAGCAGGACGGCACCGTGCCGCTGGGGTCGCCCTACCCCAACCCGGCGCTCTTCCCCTCGCACCGACTGGCGCAGTATGCCGGCAAGATCGCCCGCCATGCCAGCCAGTCCAGCGTGTTCGACGACCTGCCGCCGGGCCATCCGGAACTGCTGCGCCAGATCGCCCGGCGCTACCTGGAAAACGGTCTCAAGGTCGCCCCCGAGGAAATCGTCATCACCGTCGGCGCGACCGAGGCCATCAACCTCTGCCTGCAAGCCGTGGCCAAGCCGGGCGACACCATCGCGGTCGAGACCCCGACCTTCTATGCCATGCTGCACGCCATCGAGCGACTGGGCATGCGGGCGCTGGAAATTCCCACCGATCCCGAGCGCGGGATGGACGTCGGGGCCCTGGAAGAATGTCTGAAGACGCATGCCGTGGCGGCCTGCATGGTGATGCCCAACTTCCAGAATCCACTAGGATTCCAGATGCCGGACAGCGAAAAGGAAAGGCTGGTGCGCCTGGCCGAACAGCACCAGATGCCGCTGATCGAAAACGCCGTCTACAGCGAACTCTATTACGGCAATGCCCATCCTTCCTCGCTGAAGAACTACGACCGCGACGGCCTGGTGCTGCACTGCTCGTCCTTTTCCAAGAGCCTGACCTCGGCCTACCGCATCGGCTGGGCCATGCCCGGCCGCTACCGCGATCAGGTGGAAAAGCTCAAGTTCCTCAACACCCTGGCCACGCCCACCGCGCCGCAACGGGCCATCGCCGAATACCTGACCCAGGGCGGCTACGAGCGCCACCTGCGCCGGGTACGCCGCGCCTTTGCCCAGCAGCGGGAATTGATGCGGCACTTCGTGCTGCGCTTCTTCCCCGAAGGCACGCGGGTCTCCGCGCCCGAAGGCGGTTATGTGCTGTGGGTGGAATTGCCGCCGCAGGTGGATGCGATGGAGTTGTATCGCCGCAGTCTGGCACTGGGCATCACGGTGGCGCCGGGGCGCATCTTTGCGGCCACCAATCGCTATAGCCATTTCATCCGGCTCAACTACAGCTATGACTGGTCGAGGGAGATCGAACAGGCCCTCAAACTGATGGGCAAGCTGGTGCAGGAACTGGCGGATTGAGTTGTCTGCGGCTGCTCACGGCGGCGGTGGCGCCTAGGTCGCTCAGGTAGCGCTTACTGAGGCGGCGGCACCAGCAAGCTGGCGCTCCCGGTCCCATCCTCGTTCATCGCTACCTGCACCACGCCGGCCTCTTCCAGCGCCGACAGCAGACGCCGCAAGGTGCTCATGCGCAGTTGCGTGCGCTTGGACAGGCGCGCCAGTGACAGCGCGCCGCCCTCCTTCTCTTCGGCGTCGGCCTGCAAGGTCTCGACGATGAGCAGTACCTCGGGCGGCACGCCCAGTTGCCGCGCCCGCTCCTGCAGGTCGCCGCTGTCCGGGTCCGGCGAGTCCACCATGTCTGCCACGTCCACCATCTCTGCTTACGCCGCCGCGCGCTGCACCGCCGAACGCGACAGCAGCACCGGAATCGACTTCGAGGTCGGCGTGCGGGCCTGGTCGGCAAAGCTTTCCAGCGGCACCAGCGGATTGGTCTCGGGATAGTAGCTGCCGATGCAACCACGGGGAATGTCGTAGGCCACCAGCAGGAAACCATCGGCGCGACGTTCCACGCCATCGTCCCAGACGCTGGTGATATCGACCCACTCGCCATCCTTCAAGCCCAGCATCTGCAGATCGGCCGGGTTGATGAACACCACCCTGCGCTGGCCGAACACACCGCGATAACGGTCGTCCATGCCATAGATGGTGGTGTTGTACTGGTCGTGCGAACGGGTGGTCATCAGGGTCAGCAGCTTCTCGCCGTGGATCGCCCGGGCACGATGGATGGGGGTGTCCTTGGGGATGTCGAGGACCATGAAATTGGCCTTGCCGGTGCTGGTCTTCCAGACCCGGTCACGCGAGGCCACGCCCAGGTGGAAGCCACCCGGATTGGCGATGCGTTCGTTGTAACCCTTGAAGGCGTCGTAGACCTTTTCGATGGCATCGCGGATGCGCGAATAATCCTCGGCGTACCACAGCCAGTCGATCTGCGGACCATTGCTGCGCGACTGCATGGTGGCCTGCGCGATATGCGCCACGATGGCGGTTTCCGACATCAGCTGCTCGGAAGCCGGCTTGTTGATGCCATAGGAGACGTGCACCATGCTCATCGAATCCTCCACCGTCACGCCCTGCGGACCGGACTTCTGCATGTCGATCTCGGTGCGGCCCATGGTCGGCAGGATCAGCGCGTCACGGCCATGCACCAGGTGACTACGATTGAGCTTGGTGGTGATATGCACCGTCAGATTGCAGGAGCGCATGGCCTCGAAGGTGCGCGGGGTGTCGGGCGTGGCCATGGCGAAGTTGCCGCCCAGGCCGATGAAGACCTTGGTGCGCCCTTCCAGCATGGCCATGACCGAGCCGACGGTGTCGTTGCCGTGGTGACGCGGCGCCTTGAAGCCGAACACCTGCTCCAGGCGATCCAGGAAGGCCGGGGTCGGCTTTTCGTCGATGCCCACGGTGCGGTCGCCCTGCACGTTGGAGTGACCACGCACCGGGCACAGACCGGCGCCCTGGCGGCCGATGTTCCCGCGCAGCATCATCATGTTCGACAGCAGCTGGATGGTGGCCACCGCATGCTTGTGCTGGGTCAGGCCCATACCCCAGGTGGCGATGACCGCCTTACCCTTGACGTAGACCTGGGCCAGCTTTTCGATGTCGTCACGGGAGACGCCGGATTCCTCGACGATGTCGTCCCAGCTTTCGCCCCGCGCCTGGGCGGCGAACGCCTCGAAGCCGGCGGTATGTTGCTCGATGAAGGCCACATCGATCACACGCTCGGTGCCTGCGGCCAGGGCAGCGTCGTCCAGCTCGATGGTGCGCTTGATGACGCCCTTGATCAGCGCCAGGTCACCGCCCAGCTTGGGATGGATGAACATGGAGCTGATCCGGGTGCTGCCCATGGTCAGCATCTCGACCTTGCTTTGCGGATCGGCAAAGCGCTCCAGGCCGCGTTCCTTCAGCGGATTGATGGCCACGATGGTGGCGCCGCGCTTGGAGGCGTGACGCAGCTCGCCCATCATGCGCGGGTGGTTGGTGGCCGGGTTCTGGCCGAACAGCAGCAGCGTATCGCAATGGTCGAAGTCGTCCAGCAGCACGGTGCCCTTGCCGACGCCGACCGTCACCGGCAGGCCCACGCTGGTGGGCTCATGGCACATGTTGGAACAGTCGGGGAAATTGTTGGTGCCGTACTGGCGCACGAACAGCTGGAACAGGAAAGCCGCCTCGTTGCTGGCGCGGCCGGAGACGTAGAAGTCGGCCATGTCCGGATCGGGCAAGGCATTGAGATGCTGGCCGATCAGTTCGAAGGCGGCACTCCATTCGATCTTGCGGTACTTGTCGGTGGCGGCGTCGTAGACCATGGGATGGGTCAGGCGGCCGTGTTCTTCCAGTTCATAGTCCGACTGCTGCATCAGCTCGGCCACGGTGTGCTGGGCGAAGAAATCGGGCGTCACCCGCTTCTTGGTCGCCTCGGCGGCCACCGCCTTGACGCCGTTCTCGCAGAATTCGAAGGTGGAGGTATGCTCCCGGTCCGGCCATGCACAGCCGGGGCAATCAAAACCGTCCGGCTGGTTCTGCGACAACAGGGTGCGCAGCCCCTTGCCATCGGCCACGTGTTCCTTGACCAGGTTCAGCGCCACGTATTTCAGTGCGCCCCAGCCGCCTGCGGGTTGATTGTATTGCTCGATTCTTGGTTTGGAAGGCATGATGTCTCGGGTCGGAGTGGAGTCCAGTGTAGGTGAAGTCTAGGTCACACCAAACCAAACAGGAATGCACAGGAACGCACGCCGGATTCAAGTACAGTGCAGGTCAAGCAAGCTGCTCAACCATCCCTCGCGCCCCAGCCCCGCCCCCGATCCTTTATCTGGCGACGCCATGCGCCCGATCATCTCAGTCGTCCAGCGGCAAGGCCAGGGTTTCCTTGATTTCCTCCATCACCACATAGCTCTTGGACTGCGCCGCCCCCGGCAGCTGCAGCAGGATATCGCCCAGCAGCTTGCGGTATTCGGCCATGCCCCGGATGCGGGCCTTGATCAGGTAGTCGAAATCGCCCGAGACCAGGTGGCATTCCTGCACTTCGGGAATGCGTAGCACCTCGCGCCGGAACTGCTCGAACATGTTGCCCGACTTGTGGTTCAGCGTGATCTCCACGAACACCAGCAAGGTCGCCCCCAGCGACTCCGGATTGACGCGCGCGTAATAGCCGGTGATGACCCCATCGCGCTCCATGCGCCTGACCCGTTCGATGCAGGGCGTGACCGATAGCCCGACCTGCTCGCCCAGCTCCTTCATGGAAATGCGCCCATCCTTCTGCAGCACCGCCAGGATGCGGTGATCAAGCTTGTCGAGGGTACGGACGGACTGCTGCTGGGTTCTCATGGGATTTTTCCTGTTTCAGCGCGATTTAAATTATTTCTTCCTGAAATCATCAATAAATACGCTAACAAACACTATTTATTCGCCAATATCATAGCTGAATCTTCTAATCCAGCAGCCTTTTGTAGCGGCATCATTGAAAACGGGGAATCAACATGCGCGTCGTCATTCTTGGAAGCGGTGTCATCGGGGTCACCAGCGCCTGGTATCTGGCCAGGGCCGGCCATGACGTGACCGTACTGGACCGCCAGCCCGGCGCCGCGCTGGAAACCTCGTTCGGCAATGCCGGCCAGATCTCCCCCGGCTATGCCTCTCCCTGGGCTGCACCCGGTATTCCGTTGAAGGCCATCAAGTGGATGTTCCAGGAACACGCCCCGCTGGCCATCCGCCCGGACGGCACGCTCAACCAGCTGCGCTGGATGTGGCAGATGCTGCGCAACTGCAATGCCGAAAGCTATGCCGTCAACAAGGAACGCATGGTGCGCCTGGCCGAATACAGCCGCGACTGCCTGCGCGCGCTGCGCGCCGATGTCGGCATCCCCTACGAAGGCCGCGAGCAAGGCACGCTGCAGCTGTTCCGCACCCAGGAACAGCTGGACGGCGCCGCCAAGGACATCGCCGTGCTCAAGGAAGCCGGTGTTCCCTTCGAACTGCTGCGCCCGGACCAGCTGGGCGGCGCCGAACCGGCGCTGGACAAGGTGCGCGGCAAGCTCACCGGCGGCCTGCGCTTGCCCAATGACGAAACCGGCGATTGCCAGCTCTTCACCACCCGCCTGGCCAAGATGGCCGAACAGCTGGGCGTGAAATTCCGCTACGACGTCTCCATCGATGCGCTGGCCATGGCCGGCGGCAAGATCGCCGGCGTCGTCTGCGGCAAGGAACTGGTACAGGCCGACAGCTACGTGGTCGCCCTGGGCTCCTACTCCCCGCAGTTACTCGCCGATGTACCGGGCCTGCCCGCCATTCCGGTCTATCCGCTCAAGGGTTACTCGATCACCGTGCCCATCACCGACGCCAGCGCCGCCCCGGTCTCGACCATCCTGGACGAAACCTACAAGATCGCCGTCACCCGCTTCGACGACCGCATCCGCGTGGGCGGCATGGCCGAGATCGTCGGCTATGACACCACCCTGAAGGCCAAGCGCCGCGCCACGCTGGAACTGGTGGTCAACGACCTCTTCCCCGGCGCCGGCGACACCCGCCAGGCCAGCTTCTGGACCGGCCTGCGCCCGATGACCCCGGACGGCACGCCGGTGGTCGGCGCCACCCCGGTCTCGAACCTCTTCATCAACACCGGCCACGGTACCCTGGGCTGGACCATGTCCTGCGGCTCGGGACAACTGCTGGCCGACCTGATCTCCGGCCGCCGTCCCGCCATCGCCCATGAAGACCTCTCGGTCGAACGCTACATGCAGTCGGGCGGCCGGGCGCAGGCCCCGCGCCTGGCGGGTGCCTGATCAGGGCTGACGACAGGGCGCGCGCCCTGCGTCCTTCACCCCGATAGTCTCTTCTGCATCCCTCGCAGAATGGTTGGCCGGAGCGAAATGCCCCGGCCTTTTTTACGGCCGCCGCTCAGCGGCTGCGACGCACCGCCCCCAGCGCCGCCGGATGGGCCGACGGCACATGCCCGGTCATCTTCCTGAACATCGTCGAAAACGCCGCCGGCCGTTCATAGCCCAGGTCATAGGCGATCACCGTCACCGAATGCCCCAGCGCCAGCCGCGAAATCGCATTGACGATGCAGGCCCGCAGACGCCACTGCTGGAAACCCATCCCCGTCTGCGCCAGGAAACGGCGATTGAAGCTGCGTTCGCTCGTATGCAGTTGCTCCGCCCACTCCCCCGGACGCGAGCGGATCGACGGCGCCATCATGAAGCTGCGGCACAGCGCGCCCAGCCTTTCCTCCTGCGGCAGCGGCACGTGGACCGGAATCTCGCGGGCACGACCGATCTCGGCCAGCAGCAGGCGCATCAGGTCTTCTTCCCGGCTGTTGGGCGCGTAGAGCGGATCGATGCGGGTCGCCTCGATCAGCAATTCACGCAACAAGGGCGGCACCTCCAGCACCTGGCAGGTCTGCGCCTGACGCGGCGCGTGCTCGGGCTCCACGAAGGCACTGCAGGTCATCACCGGCAGCAGCATGCGGCTCAGGTGCTCGCGCCCGGACGGAATCCACACCGCGTGCTGCGGCGGCACCACCCAGGCCCCATCCTGCGTGACCACCTGCATCATGCCCGCCAGCCCGAACAGCAATTGCGCCCGCCGATGACTGTGCAGGGGCTGCAGCGAACCACTGGGATAATCGGCACCCGCCACCACCACCGGCCGCGCAATGTCCCCCACGCGGTCGATGGGCAGGGTCGGCGGAGCTGGCGTGGGCTTGGGCATATGTCAACCGGTGATGGCGCAGATTCAAACATTATTGACCAATGATCGAAAGTCAGTCAAAGCCCCTTTGCTCTACTGTGCTCACTTCTGCAGGGCTTTAACCAACCGGCTTTCGACATGAACCCACCCATTCTTTCCGGCATCCTGGTCGCGCTGATCTGGGGCATCCAACCCGTGATCTCGCGCTACGGCTACCAGCAAGGGCTGACACCCTATGACGCCACCCTGGTGCGCTACCTCACCAGTGGCCTGCTTATGCTGCCCTACGCCTGGCGCCGCGGGCTCATCGGCGCCTGTGGCGTGGGCTGGCGGCGTGGGCTGGTGCTGTTCCTGCTCTCCGGCCCCTTGTTCAGCCTCCTGCTGATCGGCGGCGTGAACTACGCGCCGGCCTCACATGGCGCGCTGATCCATCCTGCGCTCACCCCGCTGTTCGGCATGGCGATCAGCCGCTTCGTCTTCCGGCAGCACGAGCGCATCTCGCCGTGGGGCGTGCTCCTGCTCCTGGCCGGGCTGGTGCTGGTCGGCCTCAATGGCATCCTGGCCAGCGGCCTGGCACCGGCAGGCGCCTGGCGCGGCGACCTGATGTTCGTGCTATCGGCCCTGATGTGGGCCTGGTACCTGGTCCTGAACCGCAACTGGCAGGTCGCCCCGCTGGATGCGGTGGCGCTGACGCAGGTACTGTCGCTGGTCTGCACGCTAGTGGCCTTGCCCTGGCTGGGCGAAACCACCTTCAGCAAGCCCCTGCCCGCCCTGGCGCTGCAGAGCGCCTATCACGGCCTGCTGGTGAGCATCCTCAGCGTGGCCTTGTTCAACTGGGTGGTGGCGCGGCTGGGGGTGCGGGCGCTGATGCTCAATGCACTCTCACCACTCTTCGGCGTCGCAGCCTCGGCCTGGGTGCTGCAGGAGCCGCTGCCGGTGTCGATGATGGTGGGGGCGGTGGCGATTGTGGCGGGATTGGGGATGGCGTTGCGGGGGGACAGGGCGCAAAGCGGACAAAGCGGACAACAACACCCTCGCACCAGAACCTCGCAAGGGGGAGATCGCGCGTGAACGCCCGAAGCGCCACAGCCGCACTGACCGGTGGCTTCAGCCTGCAGTGGTCGTTCTGAGCTAGTCGTCTGAGCTATTCGTCTGAGCTAGCTCGACGTGCGGGAAAAGTCCCACACCATCCCCGGCCAATGGCTGACTGTCGGCCGGGGCGGCTTGCTCAATAATGGCCGCCATGGACCATTGCCGGATGTCCCGGCGCCGCGTCCGAGGAGACCGTCATGGACCGCAATGCTGCTCCCCCCGCCGATGCCCGTCACCAGGACGAGGCCGCCGACATCGCCCGTGCCAACCAGCTGCGCTACGTCAACGACGAGATGCCGGGCATCCGCCGCAGCCGCCATGGCAAGGGCTTTGCCTACCACGATGCGCAGGGCAAACTGATACGCGATGCCGAAGTGCTGGCGCGCCTGAAGTCGCTGGCCATTCCACCTGCTTGGGAAGAGGTGTGGATCAGCCCCCATCACAACGGCCATATCCAGGCCACCGGGCGCGATGCGCGGGGTCGCAAGCAGTACCGCTATCACGCCCGCTGGCGCCTGGTGCGCGACGACGCCAAATACCTGCGCATGATCAGTTTCGCCCGCGCCCTGCCCACCATCCGCAAGGTGGTGGAGCAGGATCTGCAGCGGCCCGGCCTGCATCGGCAAAAGGTATTGGCGGCGGTGGTGCATCTGCTGCAGAGCACCTTCATGCGGGTCGGCAATGACGAATACGCGCGCCAGAACAAGTCCTTCGGGCTGACCACGCTGCGCCATCGCCACGTGCGGGTCGATGGCAGCGATGTGCTGTTCCGCTTCCGTGGCAAGAGCGGAGTGCAGCATGACATCAAGCTGCATGATCCCTATGTGGCGCGCATCATCCGCAAGATGCGCGAGTTGCCGGGGCAGGAGCTGTTCCAGTACGTGGATGACGACGGTGAGCGGCACTGCATCGACTCCGGCGACGTCAATGCCTATCTGCGCGAAGCAGCGGGCGAGGATTTCAGCGCCAAGGATTTCCGCACCTGGGCCGGTACGGTGCTGGCCACGCTGGCGCTGCAGGCCTTCGAACGGGTGGACTCGCAGGCCCAGGCCAAGCAGAACGTGGTCCGCGCCATCGAGAACGTGGCACGCCGGCTGGGCAATACGCCGTCGATCTGTCGCAAATGCTATGTGCACCCGGCGGTGATTGAAAGCTATCTCGATGGCAGTTTCGCCGAGTTGCTGGAAGAACGCGTGCAGGCCGAACTGGTGCAGGAGCTGCACGACCTGTCGCCGGAAGAGGCGGCGGTGCTGGCATTGCTGCAACAACGCCTGCACGAAGCCGATGATTCCCCCGCACGCCGGCCGGCGCGCAAAAAAGCTGGCAACCGGGCGAGCAGCACTGCGCGCAAGGCTGCACACGGCAGCGCGCACGCTGCACCAGCCTGATCGACAGGATCGCTGCCCTCAGCGGGCGCGACGGAAGGTCAGGTTATAGCGGCAGCGACCGGTGAGCGGGTGCTCGCCGTCGCGCAGCACATCCACGCCATGAAAGGCCAGCCGCGCCGGGCCGCCCCAGACCACCACATCCCCACTCTCCAGGCGCATGCGTTGCGGCTTGTCGCTGCGCTCCATGCCGCCAAAGAGGAAGGTTGCCGGCAAGCCGAGCGAGACCGAGACGATGGGCTGCTGCATGTCTTCTTCGTTACGGTCCTGATGCAGCGACATGCGGGCGCCGGGGTCGTAGCGGTTGACCAGGCAGGCGTCCGGCAGGAAGGGAGCAAACCCGCCCGCCTCGGCCGCCCGCTGTGCCAGTGCGACGAATGCAGGCGGCATGTCGGGCCAGTGTTGCCCGGTCACCGGGTCCAGCGTCTGGTAGCGATAGCCACGACGGTCGGTGACCCAGCCGAATTGCCCGCAATTGCTCATCGCCACCGACATGCGAAAGCCGCCCGGCGTCTGCATATTGCGCAAGGGAGAGTGTGCCAGCACGGTATCGATGGCAGCCACCAGCGTTGCAGCCTCCTCGTCGCTGACGAAGGCGCGCAGCAAGGTCGCGCCCTCGGTGATGCTCTCGATGTCAGGCTCGCGGGGCAGCGCGGCAAACAGGTCACCGGTCACGGCGCGGCCTTGATGCGCGGGGGCGATGCGGCGATGAACTCGGTGACCGTCTCCAGCGTCGGTGCCAGGAATCGCAGCGGCCGTGCCAGGCTGCCAACAAGGGAGGCGTGCGAGGTGTTGTCGAAGTAACGTTCCTCCACCGGCACCTGCTGTGCGCGCAGCAGTGTGGCCAGCCCGGCCGTATTGCGGGTGGCCGAGACCAGCTTGTCCTTGTGCGAGGCGATCAACAGCGCGGGTGGCGCACCGGCCTGGACGTGGCGCACCGGTTGCGAATCAGGCGGCGAGTCGGGGGCAAAGAATACCGGCTTGACGTCCGGGTTTTCGATGGGCAGGAAGTCGTACGGCCCGGCCAGGCCGATCCATCCGCGCAGGGCATCCGGCGAGGCGCCGGCCTGGCGCAGCCAGCGCGCGTCCAGGGCCAGCATGGCCGCGTTATAGGCACCGGCACTATGCCCCATGACGAAGACCCGTTGCGGATCGCCGCCCAGTTCGTGCAGGGAACGCAGGGTCCAGGCCAGGGCCTGGGCGCTGTCCTTGAGGAAATCCGGATAACGTACTTCGGGATAGACGCGATAGTCCGGCAGCACGGCGATGATGCCGCGAGAGCTCAAGGCTTCGCCGACGAAGGCGTAGTCCTTGCGGCTGCCCTCGTTCCAGCTGCCGCCATAGAAGAAGACCACCACCGGCAAGCCCTTGGCGGTCGCCGCGCCGGCCTGCGCGGCCGGCCGGTAGATGTCCAGCTTCTGGCGTGGATGGTCGCTGTCGGCGTAGGCCACGCCTTCGGTCTTGATGTAGCTGGAGCTCGGGGTAACCGCGTTGATGGCCGACAGCGGCGAACAGGCGATCAGGCCACCCAGGACCAGCACCGCGCCGGTGAGGGCGAGGCCGGCCTTGCCAAGAACATGCATGCACGACTCCTGCAATATGAAGTAACAGCCATTGTAGCCGCCTCTGCCCGCGCCTTCAGGCGGGCTTGCCGTTGGCGGTGGTTGGCTGCGTTTGCAGTTGCGGCGGGTGCGCCACTGCCTCGCGCGCCAGCAAGGCCGCCTTGCGCTCGATGCCCCAGCGGTAGCCGGACGGTGATCCATCCTGGCGCACGATGCGATGGCAGGGAATCAGCAAGGCAATCTCGTTGTGCGCGCAGGCGCTGGCCACCGCCCTCACCGCCGCCGGCTGGCCGATGCGAGCGGCCAGTTCGGCGTAGCTCAGGGTCACCCCCGGCGGTATCTCGCGCAGGGCCTGCCACACGCGCTGCTGGAAGGCCGTGCCACGCACGTCCAGTGGCAGCGTGGCGCCACGTTGCGGATCATCCAGCGCGGCCAGCACCTGCGCCAGCGTCTGCTCGAAGGCGGCATCGCCCGGCGCCAGTTCGGCCTGGGCAAAACGATCCTGCAATTGCTGCACCAGGACCTCGGCATCCTCGCCCAGGGTGACGGCGCAGATGCCCTGCTCGGTGGCCGCCACCAGCAAGGCGCCCAGCCAGCATTGCGCCACGGCGAAACGGATTTTTTCGCCACGGCCGCCGTGGCGGTAGGCCGCCGGCTTCATGCCCAGGTCGGCATGGCGGTGGGCGTAGAAGCCACCGCTGGAATTGAAGCCGGCTTCGTAGAAGGCCTCGGTGACACTGGCGCGTGAGGCCAGTTGTTGACGCAGGCGCTGCGCCCGCCGGGCGTCGCCATAGGCCTTGGGGGTCAACCCGGTGTGAGCCTTGAAGAGCCGATGGAAGTGGTAGCGACTCAAGCCGACGGCCTGGGCCAGGTCCTCGGTGGCGGGCGCCTGATCGGCGGCTTCGATCAGGCGGCAGGCCTGGGCGATGGCCAGGGCCTGGCGCTCCTGCAGCGGCGGCTGGTCGGGCCGGCAGCGCTTGCAGGGGCGAAAACCGGCCGCTTCGGCAGCCGCGCCACTGGCGTGAAAGGCCACGTTCTTGCGCAAGGGCGTGCGCGCGCCGCAGGAAGGCTTGCAATAGACGCCGGTGCTCTTGACCGAATACCAGAACAGGCCGTCAAACGCCGGGTCGCGGCGCTGCACGGCCAGCCAGCGTTGCTGGTCGGCGAGGGACGGGTCGGTGAGGGACGGGTCGGCGGATGCGGGGTCCGCCTCCGTGGAGGGCGCGGGGGACGTAGGGGGCCTGGAAATCATCGGGGAGGTCGTGCTCGGCATGGGGTGCTCCTGCTATCGGGTCAGGATGATTCTAGGCGCCCCCTGGTGGCGTCGCACTCGGGCGCTTGCTTTTGAATTCACAGGCGGCCCGTCCTCTACCTTCACTCTCTCATTGGGAGAAGCGAATGCGCTGGCGCGACTTCACCGGCTGCATGACGTGTTCCAGCGGCAGTTCGTGCGACTGTTTGACCTTCTTGAGGGTGATGTTGGATTTGACGTTGGTCACGCCAGGCAGGCGCAGCAGCCGGCTCATCATGAATTCGGAAAACGCCGCCAGGTCGGGGGCCACGATGCGCAGGATATAATCGCCCTCCCCCGTGACGGAGAAGCATTCGGTGACCTCTGGCATCGTTTCCACGGCTTTTTCGAACAATTCGCCCCGGGTTTCGCCCTGGCGATCCAGGGTCACGGTGGTGAAGGCCGTCACGCCCAGGCCGACCACCGCCGGGTCCAGCACGGCGGTGTAGCGTTCGATGACGTGGGCTTCTTCCAGGCGCTGCACGCGACGACTGATCTGGGAGGTGGATAAGTGAACTTTCAGTCCCAGTGCACTGTTGGTAATATGTCCGTCACGCTGCAGCTCGGTCAGCAAGGCCAGATCGTAGCGATCCACATTGATGATGCTCATTTATCTCTCCAATTTTCTTATTTAAGATTTATTTGTGCATATTAACCCCTAATTTGCGCAAAAAACAATCACAAATTGCAGTCGCGACGCAATAAACTCCTCGCATGGGTCGGGCTTGCCGGCCTTTCCAATCCGAGGAGACACAGATGGGCCACGCAGACAGCCAGATCAGCCAACTTGCCGCCGCCAGCACGGACCTGTTCGACAACCCCATGGGGACCGACGGTTTCGAGTTCGTCGAATACACCGCCGCCGACCCGGCCGCCATCGCCGGCGTGCTGGAACTGATGGGTTTTACCGCCGTGGCGCGTCACCGTTCCAAGAACGTGACCCTGTATCGCCAGGGCCAGATCAACTTCATCCTCAACGGTGAGCCGGACAGCAATGCCGCCGCCTTCGCCCAGGTGCACGGCGCCTCGGTCAATGCCATGGCCTTCCGCGTCAAGGATGCGGCCTTCGTCTACAAGCGCGCGCTGGAACTGGGTGCCGAAGGCGTGGAAGCCCGCCTGGGCCCGATGGAGCTGAACATCCCGGCCATCCGCGGCATCGGCGGCTCGCTGCTGTATCTGGTGGACCGCTATGGCGACAACGGCTCCATCTATGACGTGGATTTCCAGTTCTTCCCCGGCGTGGAGCGCAATCCCAAGGGCGTGGGCCTGACCTATATCGACCACCTGACCCATAACGTCATGCGCGGCGCCATGGATACCTGGTCGTCGTTCTATACGCGCCTGTTCAACTTCCGCGAGATCAAGTATTTCGATATCGAGGGCAAGGTCACCGGCCTGCGCTCGCGGGCCATGACCAGCCCCTGTGGCAAGATCCGCATTCCCATCAACGAGAGCGCGGACGACAAGTCGCAGATCGAGGAATTCATCAAGCAGTACAACGGCGAGGGCATCCAGCACATCGCCCTGGGCACCGACGACATCTACCCGACCGTGCGCGCCCTGTACGCTCGCGGGGTGCCATTGCAGGACACCATCGCCACCTACTACGACCTGGTGGAACGCCGCATCCCTGGCCATGGCGAAGACCTGGCCGCCCTGCGCGAACTGAAGATCCTCATCGATGGCGCCCCCACCGCCGGCCAGGGGCTGCTGTTGCAGATCTTCACCCAGAACCTGATCGGCCCGGTGTTCTATGAAATCATCCAGCGCAAGGGCAACGATGGCTTCGGCGAGGGCAATTTCAAGGCCCTGTTCGAATCCATCGAACTGGACCAGATGCGCCGCGGCGTCATCTGATGGAGCCGCCGGCAGCAATGCCGGCCCTGCCCTGCATGCAAGGCGCAGCGCCCTTCCCGGGCCTGCGCCTTTTCCTTTTTTTACCTGGCCCGACTCAAGCTTTGCGGGAAGCTGCCGTAACAGTATCCAAAGGCAAACCCGCCTGAACCTGCAAGACTGGCGCCTCGACCGGGGCTGGAGTTCGCATGAACATCGCGTATGAACAAGAAAAAACTGCCGAGGCCAGCAACACCGCCCATGCAGACACGCTGGACCATGACCCCGCCGAACTGATCGAGCAGCTCAGTCACCGCATCCTGATCCTGCAACAGCAGGCGCAGTCGCTGGCACGCTTCCCGGCCAATCGCGACGGCAAGCAGCAGCGCCAGTTGCTGCAGCAGCAGATCCGCACCCTCTACCAGCAATTGTTTGCGCTGGAGCAGCAACAGTCCCGTCAGCGCAGGCGCGGCGAGAATTACCTCAGCATGGCCCTGTCGGTGGCCGCCCATGCGGCCCACCACCACGCCCAGAGCGAGGCCCTGGCCGCAGTCGCCTGAGCCCTGCCCTCGCCGTTCTCTTCCGCTCCTTGCGTACCCTTCAATAGCGCAGCCGTGTCAGGCTGACCGCACACGCCAGCGCCGCCAGCCCGGCGGCGCAGCACAGCACCAGCGCATACGGTGCATCCGACGACGCCAGCAACATGGCCACCACCGAGGCGCCCACGGTCTGCCCGGTCAGGCGCGCCGTGCCCAGCATGCCGCTGGCGCCACCGGTACGCTCACGCGGGGCGGCGCTGATCATGGTGCGGTTGTTGGGCGACTGGAACAGCCCGAAGCCAAACCCGCATATCGCAAACTGCAGTGCCATCAGGCCGTCTGGCGTGCCATGGTCGATCGTGAGCAGCGACAGCAGGCCCAGGCACATCACCCCCAGCCCTATCCCGCCCAGCAAACCCGCCGCGATGCGGTCTGACAGCTTGCCCGCCACCACCCCGGTCAGGGCCACGGCAATCGGCCAGGCCGTCAGCAACAGTCCGGCGCGCGCGGCGCTGATGCCCAGGTAGTTCTGCAACATGAAGGGCAGCATCACGAACACCGCCATCTGCGCCGCGAAGGAACAGAAGGAGGTGCCGATGGACAGCGCAAACAAGGGAATGCGCAGCAGGTCCAGCGGCAGCATGGGCGCGCTGGACGACTGCAGCTTGAGCAACAGGAACAGGCTCAGCCCGGTCAGCACGGCGCAGCCGGCCACCACCCAGACGCCCTGCAGATGGCCGACCGCATCGATGGTATAGAGCAGCAAGCCGATGAAGCACATGCACAGGAGCGCGCTCTGCCGGTCGAAGCGGCGCGGGGCCAGCGGATTGGTGGGCAGCGCCTTGTTGCCCACCACGAGCGCCAGGAGCCCGAGCGGGATATTGATCAGGAACAGCCAGTGCCAGGATGCCAGGTGCAGGATGAAGCCGGCCACGGTCGGCCCCAGGGCATTGCCGGTGCCGGCCACCAGGGCGTTGTAGCCGATGGCGCGGCCCAGCAGGCGCGCCGGGTAGATGAAGCGGATCAGCGCCGTATTGACCGACAGGATGCCGGCCGCGCCCAGCCCCTGCAGCACCCGCGCCAGGCTCAGCTGCAGCATGTCATTGCTGGCGGCACAGGCCAGCGAAGCCAGCGTGAAGAGGAACAGCCCGCCCAGATAGACGCGCCGGTAGCCCACCACCTCGCCCAGCGAAGCCAGCGGCAGCAGGCACACCGCCATGGCGATCTGGTAGCTGTTGATGACCCAGATGGCATCGGCATCGCTGGCCTTGAGATCGGCGGCCATCGACGGCAGCGCCAGGTTGGCGATGGAACCGTCCAGGACCGCAATGGTGATGCCCAGCACCACGGTGGCGATGGCGAGGAAGCGCTGCCGGGGCGGCAGGCCGTCGGCGTCATGCGGGGCGCCGCTGCGGGTCTGTACGTGCACTGTCTGCTTTCAAGGCTTGAGATGATCCGGGGACGCCGGGGCGTCCGAACGAGGGCGTTATGCTATCACCGCCCTGCCTCCTGCATGCGGTAGACCTGCCGGGCGGTACCACTGAAGAGCGCAGTACGCTCGGATGCGGACAGGTCAGCGGTCAGCCGCTTGAACGCGTTCCACAGGCTGACATAGCCGAACATGCCCTTGTCCACCGGGAAATTGCTCTCGAACATGCAGCGCTGCGGACCGAAGAGGTCGATGCAGGTGTCGATATACGGGCGCCAGGCCTGGGCCAGCTGGATCGAATCCGGCGGCGCAGCCTGACGATGGAAATCCCAGCCGCCCACGGGCATGCCCAGACCACCCAGCTTGAGCCAGACATTGGGCAAGACCGCGATGGCGCGCATGCCGCGCTCCCACTCGCGTCGTGCCGCCTCGCGCTGGCCGGCGTAGGGGCCGGCGCCGAGCGGGCCGCCGCAGTGATCCAGGACCAAGCGGGTGTCCGGGCAGGCCTGGGCCAGCGCCAGCACTTCATCCAGCTGGGTGTGATAGGCCCAGACGTCCAGCGACAGGTCGTAGCGCGCCAGCAGGCGTGCACCGGTGCGGAACCTGTCCTGCGCCAGCAGGCCGGGCGGTGGCGGCTGCGGGTTGCTGCGAATGGATGGATCGGCATGCCAGGCCGTGGTATTGCGGATGCCGCGCAGGCGGCCGTTGCCGGCCTGCTGCAGGGCTTCGACCACAGCCTGTACGTCGGCGCCCAGCATCAGGTCGGCAAAGCCGACGATGGCCGCGCAGGCGCGCACCGGGCCGTAAAGGCCGCTGGCCGATTGCGCCGCCACGCCATTGACGAACTCCACCTCGCCCACCGGCTGCATGGCCTGCAGCCCCTCCTGCCGGTACATCGAACGGCATTGCACGAACACCGTCTCGGTGATCCGATGGCCGCTGGACAGATCAGCCAGCCACTGCTCGAACAGGTAACGGTTGCCGGCGCGGTCCCACAGATGGTGGTGGGCGTCGATGATGGGCAGCTCCGGCTCCAGCACCGCTTCCTGCGTCAGGGCCAGCCAGTCGGGGCGTACCTGCAGGTGCGGCGAGGCGGCGGCATCAGCCATGGCGCGGCTCCAGCAGCCCAGGTTGTTCGCAGCCCAGTCGTTTGAGCGCGGCATCGATCCAGCCACGGTCGCTGGTGCCGGCCTGGATGGCCGCCATCTGCGCCACCTCGGCGTCATTCTTGGCCTTGGCGGCGGCATAGACGGCGGCGATGTCGTCATAGCCCACGCACAGCAGGCCGTCGTAGTCGCCCACCACCAGGTCGCCCGGGGCAATCACCATGCCGTCGATGGCGATGGGCACATTGATCTCGCCGGGGCCATCCTTGTAGGGGCCGCGATGCGTCACACCGGCGGCGAACACCGGGAAGCTGCCGCCCTGGATGGCGTCCAGGTCACGCACCGCGCCGTAGATGACGATGCCGCCCAGGCCGCGCTGGATGGCATGCGCCACCATCAGCTCGCCGATGATGGCGTTGGACAGGTCGCCCCCGGCATCGACCACCACGATGTCGCCCGGCTCGGCCAGGTCCAGGGCCTTGTGCACCATCAGGTTGTCACCCGGGCGCGACTTCACCGTGATGGCGGCGCCGGCCAGCTTGCCACCGCGATGCAGCGGCCGCAGGCGCGCACCGGCAGCGGTCATGCGTGCCATCGAATCGCTGATGTTGGCCACCGGGATGGCGGCGAAGTTCTTGACGTCTTGCGCGCTGACCTTGCGCACGCGCTCAAGAATGCGGAATCCTGCTGACATGGTGTTCTCCCTGCAAGAATGAAAAGTGAAATATTCAGCGCAAGCTGGCGCAGAAGCGCTGGACGCGCACGCAAGCCTCGCGCAGGCGCTCGGTGGAATCGGCATAGGACAGACGGAAGTTCGGCCCCTGGCCGAAGGCGCTGCCATGCACCAGCGCTACGCCCTCGGCCTGCAACAGGGCCGAGACGAAGTCCTCGTCATTGCCGATGACCTGGCCGTCTTCGGTACGCTTGCCGATCACACGCTCGCAGGAGGGGAACACATAGAAAGCGCCTTCCGGCACCGGGCAATCCAGACCCTCGGCCTGGTTCAGCAGCGACACCACCAGATCGCGGCGGCCCTGGAACACCTTGCGACTTTCATGGATGTAATCCTGCGGACCATTCAGGGCCTCCAGCGCGGCCCATTGCGAGACCGAGCTGGCGCCCGAGGTCAGCTGACCCTGGATCTTTTCCATGGCCTTGATCAGTGCCAGCGGACCGGCCGCGTAGCCGATGCGCCAGCCGGTCATGGCATAGGCCTTGGAGACGCCGTTCATGGTCAGGGTGCGTTCGTAGAGCTCAGGCGCGATCTGGGCCGGGGTGGTGAATTCGAAGTCGCCGTAGGTCAGGTGTTCGTAGATGTCGTCGGAGAGGATCCAGACCTGCGGATGGCGCTTGAGCACCTCGGCCAGCGCGCAGATCTCGGCACGGGTGTAGGCAGCACCGCTGGGATTGCAGGGCGAGTTGAACATCAGCCACTTGGTGCGCGGGGTGATAGCAGCCTCCAGCGCTTCGGGGCGCAGCTTGTAGCCGGCTTCGCGGGTGGTCTTGGCATACACCACGTGGCCGCCGCACAGGGCCACCAGTTCCGGATAGGAGACCCAGTAAGGGGCTGGCACGATCACTTCGTCGCCGGCATTGACGGTGGCCATCAGGGCATTGGCGATGACCTGCTTGCCGCCGTTGGAGACGATGGTCTGGGCCACGCTGTAGTCGAGCTGGTTCTCGCGCTTGAACTTGGCGACCACGGCTTCGCGCAGCTCGGTGATGCCGGCCACCGCGGTGTAGCGGGTCTCGCCACGGGCGATGGCGGCGTAGGCGGCCTGCTTGATGTTCTCGGGGGTGTCGAAGTCGGGCTGGCCCGAACTGAGGGCGATCACGTTGCGGCCCTGGGCGGCCAGTTCGCGCGCCTTCTGGGTGACGGCGATGGTGGCCGAAGCCTTGATGCGGGAGAGTGAATCGGAAATGAATGCCATGGTGGTCTCGTCTTGTTGATCCCGGATCTCCGGGAAATCTTGGGGATGGTGCGATCAGGCGTGGCGGATGTCGGCCACGAACTTGCGGGCGCGCTCATGCTGCGGCCGCTCGAAGAAGTCCTGCGGGGTGGCGCGCTCCAGCACCTGGCCATCGGCCATGAAGATGAGGCGGTCCGCCACTTCGCGGGCAAAGCCCATCTCGTGGGTCACGCACACCATGGTCATGCCCTCGGCAGCCAGTTGCTTCATCACCTGCAGCACCTCGCCCACCATCTCCGGGTCCAGTGCCGAGGTCGGTTCGTCGAACAGCATCACCGGCGGCTTCATGGCCAGGGCGCGCGCAATCGCCACGCGCTGCTGCTGGCCGCCCGAGAGCTGGCCGGGATAGGACTGCGCCTTGCCGGCCAGGCCGACCTTTTCCAGCAGGGCCATGGCGCTGTCGCGGGCGGCTTTCTCGGACAGTTTCAAGACCCGCATGGTGGCCAGCATGACGTTGCGCTCCACACTCATGTGCGGGAACAGGTTGAAGGACTGGAACACGAAGCCGATGCGGCTGCGCAGGCGGTTGATATCGACCCCGTTGCCGTGCACGTCCTGACCGTCCACGTAGATGTGACCGTCGTTGATGGGTTCGAGCCGGTTGATGGTGCGAATCAGGGTCGACTTGCCCGAGCCCGAGGGGCCGCAGACGATCACCACTTCACCACGCTTGATTTCTTCGTTGACGCCGCGCAGGGCGTGGTAGTCGCCGTACCACTTGTTCACATTGTTGAATCGGATCATCAGAGACTCCTGAATTGACGTTTTAGCTTGATGCGGCGCTCGGCCAGCCCCACCAGTGAACTGAGCAGGTAGCACAGCACGAAATAGGTCATGGCCAGCAGGAAGTACACCTGGAAGGGCTTGGTCAGCAGTTGGGCATTGACCTGGTAGGCCGCATAGGTGAGTTCGTTGACGCTGATGATGTAGGCCAGCGAGGTGTTCTTGATCAGCGAGATCAGCTGGTTGAGGATGCTGGGGATCATGTTGAACAGCGCCTGCGGCAGCACCACCTCGCGCAGCGTGGTGAAGTAGCTCATGCCCAGCGAGCGTGAGGCCTCGACCTGCCCTTGCGGAATGGCCTGGATACCGGCCTTGATGACCTCGCCCAGGAAGGCGGTCTCGTAGGCCACCAGCGCACAGATCACCGTGGTGGTGCCGGAGATGGACTTGCCGGTCAACAGCGGCACGATGAAGTAGGCCCAGAAGATCAGCATCAGCACCGGCAGCCCGCGCAGGGTATGCACGATGGCGCCGGCCGGCCAGGCCACCCAGCGCACAGTGCTGGTACGGGCGATGCCGAACAACACCGCCAGCGGGAAGGCGCAGACCAGACCGGTCACCGCCAGGATCAATGTCAGGGCCAGGCCGCCCAGCGGACCATGCGGGAATTCGCCGATCAGCAGCTGCAGGCCGTAGGTACGGAGGATGTCGAAGATATCGAGGATGGTGTGCATGTCAGCGCCCCTTCACTTTCAGATGGCGGCCGTTGTACCAGCCACCGATGGCCATGATCGACCACGACATCAGCAGGTAGAAGGCCGAGGCCAGGGCAAAGGTTTCGAAGGTGCGATAGGTTTCGTTTTCGATCTGGCGGCTGGCGTAGGTCATCTCGGCCACGCCGATGGCCATGGCCAGGCTGGTGGACTTGAACAGCGACAGCGACTGGTTCACCAGTGGCGGCACCGAGATGCGGATGGCCTGCGGCAGCAGCACGTCGCGCATCGATTGCAGATAGGACAGCCCCAGCGCGCGCGCCGCTTCCACCTGGGTGGCCGCCACCGAGCGCATGCCGCTGCGCAGGTCTTCCGACATATAGGCGGCACTGTTGAGGGACAGCGCGATCAGGGCAAAGATGAATTCGCCGTTGTGGTTGTTGATGAAGTCGGTGATCCAGGCGGGCAGCAGTTCGGGAATGCCGAAATACCAGACGAAGATCTGTACCAGTCCCGGCACGTTGCGGTGGTAGTTGACGTAGCCGGCGATGAGCCACTCCAGCGGCGGCAGCGCCAGGGTGCGCAGGCCCACCAGCAGCACCGCCAGCATAAAGGCGCAGACCCAGGCCGCCGCGAACAGCCACAGCGTGGTGAAGGCGCCGCCGATGAGCCAGGGCAGGTACTGGCCATGCAACACCGCGCCGAAATCAAGATTGAGCATGTGAGCGCTTCCTTGCTAGAACAGCCTGGCGCAGGAAAATCGCCAGGCGAAGGGTAAGCCGGTCCCGCACGCACCGGCCGGGCCGGTGCGCGTGATCCTTGTTGCAGCGGGAACGAAGGCTTGACTGAAGGGCTTACTGGAAGGCGGAGATCGGCGTGAGCTTCTTCTCGCGCGGGATGTTGAACTTGGTATTGGGGCCGAACCACTTGTTCCAGAGGGCGTCGGTCTCGCCACTCTTTTCCAGTTTTTCGAGGGCGTCGTTGACGGCGGCCAACAGGGCCGGCTCATCCTTCTTCACGCCCATGGCGGTCGGTTCCCAGGCCAGTTCGCCATTGAGGAACTTGTACTTGCCCTCGGATTCGTTGACGAAGCGGATGCCCGAAGGCTGCGACAGCGCCAGTCCCTGCACCTTGTTCTGGGCCAGTGCCAGGAAGGCGGCCGGAGTGTCCTGGAAGGTCAGGATGGTGGCCTTGGGCAGGACGCGGCGGGCATACAGCTCAGGGGTGGAACCCTTGTTGGCGCTGATGCGCTTTTCGGCCAGGTCCTCGACCTTGTTGAAGCCGCCGTTGCTGTGGGCGATCAGCTTGATCGGAGTCTGGTAGTGGGCGGCGGTGAAATCGATCTGCTGGGCGCGCTCCTTGGTATAGCCCAGCGCGGCCACCACCAGGTCGACCCGACCCAGCGTCAGTTCCGGAATACGCGCCTCCACCGAGACCCCCTTGTGTTCCAGCTTCACGCCCAGCTGCTTGGCGACCGCATTGCACATGTCGACGTCGAAGCCGACGATCTGGCGCGTGGCCGGATCGGGAAAGCCCAGGGGTTCGCTGCTGGTCAGGGTGGCGCACACCAGGGTGCCGCGTGCCTTGATATCGGCCAGGCGATCAGCGTGCGCGGCCGTGGAAAACACCAGCGAAACGGCCGCAGCCGCGATTGCCATACAGGTCTTGTTGAAGCGCCCCAAAGTCATTTTCTATCCTTTCCCAGGTTGAACAACGAACATCGATGAAATAAATCATAATTGCATTATGATTTTTAAACAAGCACAATTTGTCCTTATATTTCAGATACTTAGGACATGCATCGCGGCGGTGCAAAAATCCCAGAAATGGGCATGCAGATTCCCGCCGGCGGTGCAGGCAGGGCCGCTGGCGGCGATTTTTTGGTGCGCCGCGCCAATCGAAAAAGGTGATAACCTCGCCCCATTCCGAAATTCGACGTCGATTTATGAAAAAAGAGAGTGAGCCCGACAAAAAGGATGCGGCGCCCGACCGCACCGTGCTCGGCGCCGAACGCAGCCTGGCCATCCTGAGCGCCTTCATCGATGCCCCCGAGCCGTTCGGCCTGACCGAGCTGGAAGCCCGGACGGGACTGTTCAAGAGCGTGATCCACCGCTACATGATGTCCTTCATCAAGGCGGGGTACGTAGTGCAACGTGCTGACAATTCCTACCAGCTGGGGCCGCGCGCCTACCAGCTGGGCAAGGCCTTCGAGGCCCGGTTCGACTATGCCGACTTCATCATGCCCACGCTGGAGAAGCTGGTGCGCGAGACCGGGGAAAGCACCGCCTTCTACATCCGCCAGCAGGAGCAGCGGCTGTGCCTGTATGCGGCCGAGACCCCGGCCTCGGTGAAGGCCACCGTCAAGGCGGGTAGCCTCTTCCCCATCGACCAGACTTCCAGTGCCCAAGTGCTGCGTTTCTTCTCGGTGCCGGGCAATGCGGCGCGCTCGGGTGGGCGCTATGTCTGCATTTCGGTGGGGATCAACAATCCGCTGTCGTCATCGATGTCGGCCCCGGTGTTCGGGCCTGGCAACGCGCTGGTGGGTTCACTGACCATCTTCGGCCTGACCCTGCGCTTCGATCCGGCCGCCAGCGGCGCCATGCGCGCTACCCTGCTGCAGATGGCGCAGGAATTGTCGACACGACTGGGCGCATCGCCCCAGGTCTATCAGGCGCCGAGTGCGGACATCTTCGATGAAGCTGCGGCACAGGCAGCACAGGCGGCACAGGCGGCACAGGCAGTCCAATCCACACAGGCCACGGTCGGCGACGGATGAAAAAAAAACGATGCCGCGGCATCGTTTTTTTCCATCGTCCCTAACGCAGGCTGGCAATGGGCGTGAGCTTCTTGTCGCGGGGGATGTTGAACTTGGTCTTGGGCCCGAACCAGCGGCTCCAGAGGGCATCGATCTCGCCCTCCTTCTCCATCTCCATCAGACCCTGATTGATGGCGGCCAGCAGTCGGCGCTCACCCTTCTTGACACCCAGCGCGGTAGGCTCCCAGGCCAGCGCCCCTTCCACGAAGCGAAAGCGTCCCGTGGATTCGTTGACGAAGCGCACGCCCGACGGCATGGAGATAGCCAGTGCGTCCACCTTGCCCTGCGCCAGCGCCAGGAAGGCCTGCGGAGTATCGACAAAGCCCAGGACCGTGGCCTTGGGCAGGACGCGGCGCGCGGCCTGTTCCGGGGTGGAGCTGCGATTGGCGCTGATACGCTTGTCGGCCAGGTCTGACACCAGGTTCAGGCCGGAGTCGGATTGCACGATCAGCTTGATCGGGTTCTGGTAATGGGAGGCGGTGAAATCGATCTGGTGTGCCCGTTCGCGGGTGTAACCCAGCGCCGCCGAGACCAGGTCGGCTTCGCCGTGGATCAGCGCCGGCAGGCGGGCTTCCACGGTCACGCTCTTCTGTTGCATCTGCACGCCCAGCTTGCGCGCCACCGCCGCACACATGTCCACATCGAAGCCAACCACCTGCCGGGTCTGCGGATCGGGATAGCCGAGCGGTTCGTTATTGGCCAGCGTGGCACAGACCAGAATGCCGCGTGCCTGGATCTCGGCCAGCCGGTCGGCATGCGCCGCAGCCGGAAAAAGCCAGGCACTGGCCAACAGCAAGCTGCCCATGCCCAGTTTCTTCAGATGCTGCGAAATCATTTTCATGCTTTTCCTCATTGAATATCGAGAATAGCCTGAAACAATCCCAAATGTCACTTACAGCAGACGGCGGCATGCACACCTGTCCAAAAAACCGGCTGCATCTGCACACCGCCAGGTACGGTTCATCATCTGGTATGACATGTCAGCCCGGCCGGCCGCTCTCGTAGCGCGAAAAAAAACGGCCCGGTCTGAGAGCGACCGGGCCGTCATCTGAAAGCGCCGCCAGGGGCTCAGCCGTGTCCCAGATACGCCTTGCGCACGTCGCTGTTGGCCAGCAGGTTGACGCCGGTGTCGGACATGACCACGTGACCGTTCTCCAGCACATAGCCGCGATCGGCCACACCCAGCGCCTTGTTGGCGTTCTGCTCGACCAGGAACACCGTCACGCCGCTTTCGCGGATGGTGCGGATGATCTCGAAGATCTGCGCGATCACCAGCGGTGCCAGGCCCAGCGTGGGCTCGTCCAGCAACAGCAGGCGCGGCTTGCTCATCAGCGCACGGCCGATGGCCAGCATCTGCTGCTCGCCGCCGGACATGGTGCCGGCGCGCTGGGCTGCGCGTTCCTTCAGGCGCGGGAACAGGCCGAAGACATACTCGATGCCTTGTTCGATGGCCTCGTTGCTGGCGAAGAAGGCGCCCATCTTGAGGTTTTCCAGCACGGTCAGGCTGGGGAAGACGCGCCGCCCTTCCGGCGAGATCGCCAGGCCGCGACGCATGATCTCGTGGGTCGGCAATGCGGTGATGTCCTGCCCCTCGAAGATCACGCGGCCGCTGGAGGCACGCGGACGTCCGCACAGCGTCATCAAGAGCGTGGTCTTGCCGGCCCCGTTGGCGCCGATCAGGGTGACGATCTCGCCCTTTTCCACATTCAGCGACACGCCGTGCAGCGCCTCGATGGCGCCGTAGTGGGTATGCACCTTGTCAAACTGCAGCATCATTCTTCTCCCAGGTAGGCCTTGATCACGCGCTCGTCGCTGCGCACCTCGTCCGGGGTGCCGGTGACGATGGGCTTGCCGTGCTCCATGACGAGGATGCGGTCGGAGATGCCCATGATGAGGCTCATGTCGTGTTCGATCAGCAGCACGGCCACGCCGTGTTGGCGACGCAGGCGGTCGATCAGTTGCGAGAGCTCCTGCTTTTCCTGCGGGTTCAGGCCGGCGGCGGGTTCGTCCAGCAACAGCAGGCGCGGCCGGGTGATCATGCAGCGGGCGATCTCCACCCGGCGCTGCAGGCCGTAGGAGAGCGTGCCGGCTTCGCGGTTGGCCAGTGCCGTCAGGCCCAGCTGGTCCAGCCAGTAGGCGGCGCGTTGCAGCGCCTGCTGCTCGGAACGACGGTAGCCGGGGGTCTTCAAGAGGCCTGCCAGCAGGTTGGTATTGACCTGCTGGTGCTGCGCCACCAGCAGGTTTTCCACCACCGTCATGGACTTGAACAGGCGGATATTCTGGAAGGTGCGCACCAGTCCCTGCTGTGCCACCTGGTGGCTGGGACGGCGGGCGATGGAGACGCCATCGAGCGCGATCTCGCCCGAGGTCGGCTGGTAGAAGCCGCTGATGCAGTTGAAGACGGTGGTCTTGCCGGCGCCGTTGGGGCCGATGATGGCGAAGACTTCACCTTCCTTGACCGACAGCGAGACGCCATCGACCGCCAGCAGGCCGCCGAAGCGCATCGACAGGTTGGCCACTTCCAGCATGGTGTTCACAGGTTGGTTCATTGCGGCAACTCCACATGCGGACGGGTGGCAGGCAGCAGTCCTTGCGGACGCCACATCATCATCAGCACCATCACCAGACCGAAGATGAGCATGCGGTATTCGGCAAAGCTGCGCGCCACTTCCGGCAGCACGGTCAGCAGGATGGCGGCCAGGATCACGCCCAGCTGCGAACCCATGCCACCCAGCACGACGATGGCCAGGATCAGGGCGGACTCGATGAAGGTGAAGGATTCCGGTGTCACCAGTCCCTGGCGGGCGGCGAAGAAGGAACCGGCCAGGCCGGCGAAGGCGGCACCCAGCGTGAAGGCCGAGAGCTTGACCTTGGTCGGGTTGATGCCCAGCGAGCGGCAGGCGATCTCGTCTTCGCGCAGGGCTTCCCAGGCGCGGCCCATGGGCATGCGCAACAGGCGGCTGGTGACCAGGTAGGTGAACAACACCATCAGCAGGGCCAGGAAGTACAGGAAGATCACCATGTGCCCACCCTGGTACGACAGACCGAACACCTGATGGAAGGTGGTGCCGCCCTCGGTCAGGGGGTTGCGCGCCATCGCCAGGCCGAACACGGTGGGCTTGGGGATGCCGGACACGCCATCGGGGCCGCCGGTCAGGCTGGTCATGTTGTTGAGCAGCAGGCGGATGATCTCGCCGAAGCCCAGCGTGACGATGGCCAGGTAGTCACCGCGCAGGCGCAGCACCGGGAAGCCCAGCAGGAAGCCGAACAGCGCCGCAGCCGCCGCCGACAGCGGCAGGCACTCCCAGAACGAGAGGCCGACATACTGGTTCAGCAGTGCATAGGTATAGGCCCCCACGGCGTAGAAGCCGACATAGCCCAGGTCCAGCAGGCCGGCGAAGCCGACCACGATGTTCAGACCCAGGCCCAGCACCACGTAGATCAGCGCCAGGGTCATCACGTCCACGTAGCCACGCGAACCGAAGAAGGGCCACACCAGCGCCGCCATCAGCAGGATGACCACGGCGGCGCGCTGCTGGCGCGGCTGCATGCGTGGCAGGGCCGGCAGCTTCACGCCAGCGGCCGAGCGCGACAGCGCCGGCTTGACCAGCTGGAACAGGAACACGGCAATCACCGCCACCAGCACCGGGGTCCAGTGGGTATTGAGCACCACCCGGTAACCTTCCAGCTGCAATTGCATGCCCAGCAGCGGGATGGTCAGTACGGCGGTCACCAGCGCCGCCGCCACGGCATTCTTGAAAGTCTCAGGCATCACGCCTCCTTGAATAATTCGTTGTCCGTCAGGCGCGCTGCGCTCAGACCTTTTCGATATCGGGCTTGCCCAACAGGCCCGTGGGACGGAACAGCAGGATCAGCACCAGCAGGCCGAAGGACACCACGTCCTTGTATTCCGAAGGCAGGTAGCCAGCGGCAAAGGTCTCGGCCAGGCCCAGCAGGACGCCGCCCAGCATGGCGCCGGGAATGCTGCCGATACCACCCAGCACCGCCGCCGTGAAGGCCTTGATGCCGGCGATGAAGCCGATGTAGGGATTGAGCTTGCCGATGGTCAGCGCGATGAGCACACCACCGACCGCTGCCAGCATCGCACCCAATACAAAGGTGAAGGAAATGACCTTGTTGGTGTCGATACCCAGCAGGTTGGCCATGCCCATGTCCTCGGCGCAGGCGCGGCAGGCGCGGCCCATGCGCGAACGCGCGATGAACAGCGTCAGGGCCACCATCAGCAGCAGCGTGACACCGACGATGACCATGCGCGAATACGGCACGGTGACGGTGAAGTCGCTGCCCATCTGGAATTCCAGCGCGCCCGAGATCAGCACCGGCACCGACATGTCGCGCGCGCCCTGGCCGATCTGTACATAGTTCTGCAGGAAGATGGACATGCCGATGGCCGAGATCAGCGGTACCAGGCGCGGGCCGCCGCGCAGCGGGCGATAGGCCACGCGCTCGACGGTCCAGCCATACAGGCCCGTGACCAGTACCGACACGATCAGCGCGCCACCCAGCAGCAGCGGCAAGGGGTAGCCGGACTGCACGCCGATGGCGGTGAGGGTCACCAGGCCCACGTAGGAGGCGATCATGTAGATCTCGCCGTGGGCGAAGTTGATCATGCCGATGATGCCGTAGACCATGGTGTAGCCGATGGCGATCAAGGCATAGATCGCGCCCAGCGAAAGCCCGTTGACGAGCTGCTGGGTCAGTTGTGGGAGCAATTCATTCATGTGGAGGGTCCAGAAGTGGAAATGCCCCATCCGAGAATTTCGCGGTGGGGCATTTCGCTGTTTGACGTCAGGTCAGACGGTCATGCCAACGATTCGCGGGGAATCACTTGGCTTCGGTCTTGGTGGCGTCCTTGTGCCAGGTGAAGACCACGAACTTGAAGGACTTCAGGTCGCCCTTCTTGTCGTATTCGACGTTGCCGATGGGGGTCTTGAAGCTGTTGGCGTGGATGTAGGCCGCGACCTTTTCCGGATCGGTGGACTTGGCGCCGGTGATGGCGTCGGCAATGATCTTCACGCCGGAATAGGCCGGCATCTGGAACGGACCGTTGGCGTCGCGCTTGGCGGCGGCAAAGGCCTTGACCAGGGCGGCATTGGCCGGGTCGGCGGCGAAGTCGGCCGGCAGGGTCACCAGCATGCCTTCGGAAGCCGGGCCGGCAATCGCGGTGATGTCCTTGTTGCCCACGCCTTCAGGGCCCATGAACACGGCCTTGACGCCCTGCTCACGCGCCTGGCGCATGATCAGGCCCATTTCCGGGTGGTAGCCGCCGAAGTAGACGAAGTCCACGCCCTGCGACTTGAGCTTGGTGACGATGGCGGAGTAGTCGCTGTCACCTGCATTGATGCCTTCGAACAGCACCACCGGCACCTTGGCGGCGTCCAGTGCGCCCTTGACCGAGGAAGCCACACCCTGTCCATAGGACTGCTTGTCGTGCAGCACGGCGACCTTCTTGGGCTTGAGCTTTTCGATCACGTAGCGGGCGGCGGCAGGACCCTGCTGGTCATCGCGACCGATGGTGCGGAAGATGAACTTGTGCGGCTTGGCTTCGGTCAGCTGGGGAGCGGTGGCCGACGGGGTGATCATCACCACGCCTTCGTTTTCATAGATGTCGGAGGCCGGGATGGTGGAGCCGGAGC
>PJUA01000190.1_pt1 | contig 52142 bp, 51 predicted proteins | sample 1512151 | NCBI WGS metagenome assembly PJUA01 (sample SAMN08177678, study PRJNA422409) | Soil metagenome, whole genome shotgun sequencing project. | isolation source: Soil enriched on filter paper: beechwood xylan treatment | place: USA: Madison | collected 2015-01-15
CTTCTGTTCGGGTGCGCCCGAGACGTACAGCGGACCTTCGATAGTGCGCGGGGTGCCGCCCTGCACGCCACGACGCGCTTCGGCTTCGTCCATGCGCAGGTCGAGGAAGTGCTCGAAGCCCAGGCCGGCGGCGATCAAGCCATATTCGCCGGACTTGCCGGCCGAGGTCAGATAATCCACGGCAGCCCAAAATTCTTCCGGCTGCACATCCAGGTCTTCAATCGTATAAAACATGTCGCGCACGATGCGGTTGACGATGGTCTTGACACGCTGGTTCCCTTCCGCGAGCTCGGTGCTCTCGATTTTCTGCAATACCGCGTCGATGGCTTTCTTGTCCACGTTGTCTCTCCTGTCTCTGGTTGGATGTGGTTGGCTTGCTCTGGTGCCGCTGGCCGGTGAATGTCAGGCCAGCGAGACCAGCGGGGTCTTGCGGTCGCGGCGCAGTGCGTTGACGCGATCCTGGTCGAGTTCGATGCCCAGGCCGGGGCCGGTGGGCAATTCGAGGGCGAAGTCGCGATAGCGCAGCGGCGTGGCGAGGATTTCTTCGGTCAGCAGCAGCGGGCCGAACAATTCGGTGCCCCAGGCCAGGGCACCGAAGGTGGCGAACAGCTGGGCCGAGGCCATGGTGCCGACGGCACCTTCCAGCATGGTGCCGCCATACAGATCGACCTGTGCCGCACCGGCGATGGCGGCGACCTGCTGGGCGCCGGCCAGGCCGCCGGACTGGTTGATCTTCACGGCAAACACGTCGGCCGCGCCCACGCGTGCCAGCTGGTAGGCGTCCTGCGGTCCGTGCAGGCTTTCATCGGCCATGATGGCGATGCGGTTCTTCTGGCGCAGGCGGCGCAGTCCGTCGTGGTTGCCGGCGGCAATGGGCTGCTCCACCAGATCGACGCCGGCATCGGCCAGCAACTGCATGCCCAGCATGGCATCGGTCTCGGTCCAGGCCTGGTTGACGTCCACCCGCACGCTGCCGCGCTCGCCGATGGCGCGCTTGATCGCCGCCACGTGGGCGCAATCCTGCTGCACGGTGCGGGCGCCGATCTTGAGCTTGAAGATGTTGTGACGGCGCTGGGCCAGCATCTTCTCGGCTTCCTCGATGTCGCGGGTGGTGTCGCCGCTGGCCAGCGTCCAGGCGATCGGCAGGCTCTCGCGTACGCGGCCGCCGAAGAGGGTGGACAAGGGCACGCCCAGGCGGCGCGCCAGCGCATCGCACAGCGCGGTCTCGATGGCGCACTTGGCGAAGCGGTTGCCCTGCACGTGTTCGTCCAGCAGGTGCATGCGTGCGGCGACCTGGTTGGCATCGGCGCCGAGCAGCAGTGGCGTCATGTAGGTCTCGATGTTGACCTTGATGCTTTCCGGGCTTTCTTCGCCATAGGCCAGTCCGCCGATGGTGGTGGCTTCACCCCAGCCGGCGATGCCGTCGTTGCCGGTGATGCGCACCAGGACCAGGGTCTGGCGATGCATGGTGGTCATCGACAGGCGATGCGGGCGGATGGTGGGAACGTCCAGCAGCAGGACCTCGACGGTCTCGATGGAGGTGGCGGGCAAGGATGAGCTCAAGATGAAATCCGGGTAAGTGGTGATGAGTGCTGGCAAGCGATGACTTGCCGCATCATAGGAAAAAAGCGCGCCGGGTGTCCAAGACCGTTTCGGGCATGCTGCATACCTTTTGGGTATAACATCCTTGCCGTGCAAAAAACGGATAAGCCAGGCCGGAAAGATTGCAAATGGTGGATATCCGGGCCGGCAGGCACTACCTAAGATGCGTCCTATACCGGGCCAGACCTGGTGTCTAACGATGAGGACACGCCGCATGAACACATCCACCCAGCCTGATCAGCAAGGCTATGCACCGCTGGTGCAGTTTCCCCGCGCCGACGGCGCCCGTACCCCCTACAAGGTATTCAGCTCCAAGGAGGTCTACGACCTGGAGCAGGAGCGCATCTATCGCGGCGAGACCTGGAGTTTCCTGGCCCTGGAAGCGGAGATTCCCAACAATGGCGACTTCAAGAGCACGTTCGTCGGCGATACCCCGGTGGTGGTGACCCGTACCGAAGACGGCAGCCTGGCCGCCTGGGTCAACAAGTGTTCTCACCGGGGCGCCGTGGTCTGCCGCACCCCGCGTGGCAATGCCAGTTCCCACAGCTGTGCTTATCACCAGTGGAGCTTCGATTCGCGTGGCAACCTGCTGGGCGTGCCGTTCCGCCGCGGCCAGAAGGGTGCGGCCGGCATGGCCAAGGACTTCGATCCCAAGTGCCATGGCCTGCGCCAGTTGCGCGTGGACAGCTACAAGGGCCTGGTCTTCGCCACCTTCAGCCAGACCGTGGAATCGCTGCCGGACTACATCGGCGCCGAGATGCGCCCCTGGATCGACCGCATCTTCCACAAGCCCATCGTCTACCTGGGCTGCACCCGCCAGTATTCCAAGTCCAACTGGAAGCTCTACCTGGAAAACGTCAAGGACCCGTACCACGCCAGTCTGTTACACCTGTTCCACACCACCTTCAATATCTTCCGCGTGGGCATGAAGGCGCGCTCGCTGGCTGACAAGCATCATGGCCTGCACAGCATCATCACCGCCACCAAGAACGAGGTGGAGACCGCCGATGCCTACAAGCAACAGGAGATCCGTTCCTTCGACGAGGGCTTCTCGCTGCAGGACCCGTCGGTGCTGGGCCAGATCAAGGAATACGAGGAACTGACCACCAACCACATCCAGCCCATCTTCCCGCAGCTGGTGGTGCAACAGATCCACAACACCCTGGTGGCGCGCCAGTTGCTGCCCAAGGGACCCAACAACTTCGAGCTGATCTTCCACTTCTTCGGTTACGAGGACGACACCCCGGAACTGCGCGCCCTGCGCATCAAGCAGGCCAACCTGGTGGGGCCGGCCGGCTACATCTCGATGGAAGACACCGAGGCCACCGAGCTGGTGCAGCGTGGCACCGCGCGTGACCCGGCTCACTGCTCGGTGATCGACATGGCGCGCGACAATCCGGACCAGGAAGACACCCTGATCACCGAAAGCCTGATCCGCAAGTTCTGGATGGGCTACCAGAAACTGATGGGCTTCCCGTCCATCGAAAAGGCATGAACGAGGCACAGCAGATGGAAAACATGGAACAGATGACATTGTGGTTCGCCCTGCACCAATTGCAGGAGCGTTACGTCCACGCCCTCGACAACGACCGCCTGGAAGAGTGGCCCGAATTCTTCACCGATGACTGCCTCTACGAGATCATCCCGCGTGAGAACGCCGATGCCGGCCTGCCCATCGGCATCATCTACTGCGACAGCAAGAAGATGCTGCATGACCGCGTGCTCTCGCTGCGCCATGCCAACATCTACGAGGCGCACACCTATCGTCACATGACGTCCGGACTGGTGTTCACCCAGAACGCCGACGGTTCGGTCGATGCGCAGTCCAGCTATGTGGTGGTGCAGACCTTGCAGAACGGTGAGTCCTTCGTCTACCAGGCTGGTCACTATGAAGACCGCGTGGTCAAGACCGACGCCGGCTGGCGCTACGCCCGTCGCCGCGTGATCTACGACACGCTGCGCGTGGCGACGCTGTTGGCCACTCCCATCTGAGGTCGGTATGAGCGAGTGGTTCGATGTCGGCCATGCCGATGATTTCGCCGAAGGTGAGGTCGCTGCGGCCAGGGCGGGTAGCCAGGCAGTGGCGATGTTCCGCCTGGGTGAAGAGATTTTTGCGCTCAAGGACTTGTGCACCCACGGCAATGCCAAGCTCTCCGATGGCTATGTCGAGGATGGCTGCGTCGAATGTCCGCTGCACCAGGGCCTGTTCGATATCCGTAGCGGTGCACCGCGTTGTGCGCCGGTGACCGAGGCCGTGCGCAGCTTCCCGGTGCGCGTGGTGGCGGGGCGGGTGGAGGTCGGCGTCGGCGTCGGCGATGCCGCGCAGACCGGAGAAGGCGCGGCAGCCGCTCAGGACGCCGCACCGCAGCTGGTACAGGCCAGCGTGGAAAGCATGGAGCGCGCTGCGCCGGACGTGGCGATCCTGCGCCTGCGTTGCGCCGCGCCCCTGTCCTGGCGTGCCGGACAATACATCGACCTGCTGCTGGAAGACGGCCAGCGCCGCAGCTATTCCATGGCCACCCATGCCGGTGCCGGTAGCGATTTGCTGGAGCTGCATGTGCGTCACCTGCCCGGTGGTGTGTTCACCGATCGCGTCTTCGGCGGCATGCAGCCGGGCCAGGCGCTCACGCTGGAAGGGCCCACCGGCAGCTTCTATCTGCGTGAAGGCGCGCAGCCGGTGATCCTGCTGGCCAGTGGCACAGGATTTGCTCCGGTCAAGGCGCTGGTGGAAGAGGCGATCGCCGTCGGCAATACCCGGCCCATGCGCTTGTACTGGGGGGGCCGTCGCACCGCTGATCTCTACCTGGATGCGCTGTGCCGCGACTGGGCGGCGACGCTGCCCTGGTTCGAGTATGTGCCGGTGCTGTCGGAGGCGGATTCCGCTTCCGGCTGGCAGGGGCGCACCGGCTTCGTCCACCAGGCCGTGATGCAGGATGTTCCTGCGATGCAGCAATATCAGGTCTATGCCTGTGGCGCACCGGTCGTGGTAGAGTCAGCGCGGCGCGATTTCACGGCCGCCTGCGGCCTGCCCGAGACAGCCTTTTTCGCGGACTCCTTCCTTTCGAAGGCCGACCTGCGGACCTAGGGATGGCAGGCCAGCGTACGCGTTGACCCTGGCTTTCAACGACGCAGGGCCTGCCGTCTCCACAGCATTGCAGCATCACGACGATTTCAAACCATCAAGAACCTAGAGGGGAATCCAGGCATGAACCGACTGACTAAAGTGGCAGGTGCAGTAATGATGGCAATGGCCGCAGGCGCGAGCCTGTCGGCCCAGGCGGCCGACGTGGTGAAGATCGGCTTCCTGACCACCCTGAGCGGCCCGGCCAGCGCACCCGGCGTGGACGAGCGCGAAGGCTTCATGCTGGCCCTGAAGACCCTGGGCAACAAGCTCGGCGGCGTGCGCGCCGAAGTCATCGTGGTGGATGACCAGTTCAGCCCGGATGCCGCCAAGCAGGGCGCGGACCGCCTGATCAAGCGCGAGAAGGTCGACATCCTGAGCGGCTTCGTCTATTCCAACATCCTGCTGGCGGTGGCGCCGGCTGCCTTTGCCAGCAAGACCGTGGTGGTCAGCGCCAATGCCGGTCCGGCCCAGCTGGCCGGTGCCGGCTGTAATCCCTATTTCTTCAGCGCCAGCTACCAGAACGATGCGACCCACGAAGCCGCCGGCAAGCTGATGGCCGACAAGGGCTATCAGCGCGTGGCCATCATCGCCCCCAACTACCCGGCGGGCAAGGATGCCTCGGCCGGCTTCAAGCGCTTCCTGAAGAAGGAACCGGCGGTGGAGCTGTTCCCCAAGCTGGGCCAGCTTGATTTCGCCACCGAGATCGCCCAGCTGCGCGCGGCCAACATCGACGCGGTGTACTTCTTCCTGCCGGGCGGCATGGGCGTGAACTTCGTCAAGCAATATGCCGCCGCCGGCATGGACCCCAAGATCGTGCGCGTGATGCCGGCCTATGACGCCGACCAGCAGATGCTGTCCAACGGCGACCTGATCGCCGGCGTGGCCAATACCGGCCAGTGGTCGGCCGACCTGCCCAATGAGCAGAACCGCGCCTTCGTCGCCGCCTACGTCAAGGAATACGGTCGCCAGCCCTCGATGTATGCTTCCCAGGCCTATGACGCGGCCATGCTCATCGACAGCGCCGTCAAGGCCGTCGGCGGCAAGGTGGACAACCGTGAGGCCCTGATCGCCGCCATGAAGGCTGCCAATTTCAAGTCGGTGCGCGGTGGCTTCAAGTTCGCGGCCAACCACTTCCCGATCCAGAACCAGTATGCGCGGGTGGTGACCAAGGGCGCCGACGGCAAGTACGTCAACAACATGACGCAGACGCTGTTGACCGACCACGTCGACGCCTACGTCGGCGAATGCAAGATGCAATAAGGGCGGATCATCTTGGGTAATCTGATCTTCGAGCAGGTGCTCAACAGCCTGCAGTTCGGCGTCATGCTGTTCCTGATCGCATCAGGATTGACGCTGATCTTCGGTGTGATGAACTTCGTGAACCTGGCACACGGCAGCTTCTTCATGATCGGCGCCTACGTGGCGGCGGTGGTGGCCGGCGCCAGCGGATCGTTCTGGCTGGGCCTGCTGGTGGCCCTGCCGGTCACCGCTGCGCTGGGCTTCCTGCTGGAGTGGCTGGTGTTTCGCCGGCTCTACAAGAAGGACCACATGGTGCACGTGCTGGCCACCTTCGCCTTCATCCTGATCTTCAACGATGGCGTGCGCATGATCTGGGGGCCGCAACCGCTGCCGCTGAACATGCCGGCCGCCTTTGCCGGACCGGTCAATCTGCTGGGCCTGCCTTACTCCAGCTATCGCCTGCTGGTGATGGCGGTGGGCGTGGTGGTGGCCATCGGCCTGTACTTCCTGATCAACCGTACCCGCATCGGCATGTGGGTGCGCGCCGGGGCCAACAACCTGGAGATGGTCACGGCCATGGGCATCAACATCCGCCTGCTGTTCCGGCTGGTGTTCAGCTTCGGCCTGTTGCTGGCGGCACTGGCCGGCATCATGCTGGGACCACTAGTGGCGGTGCAGGCCGGCATGGGTGACGATGTGCTGATCCTGGCCTTCGTGGTGGTGGTCATCGGCGGCATCGGCTCGGTGCCGGGCGCGGCCATCGGCGCGCTCATCGTGGGCGTGGTCGATACCCTGGGGCGCGGCCTGCTGCCGTCCCTGTTCGCGCTGTTCCTGAGCGCCGACGCCGCCGCTTCGGTGGGTCCGGCGCTGGGCTCGATGATGATCTACCTGGTGATGATCGCGGTGCTGTTCTGGCGCCCCAGCGGTCTGTTCCCGGCACGTACCTGAGGAGTCTCATGCAACGTCTGTTCGTTCCCCTGCTGCTGGTCCTGGCAGTGCTGCTGCCGATACTGGCGCAGGCCACCGGGATGGAGTACTACATCGGCGTGGTCACGCGCATCCTGATCTTTTCGATGGTGGCGGCCAGCCTGAACTTCATCCTCGGCTATGGCGGCATGGTCAGCTTCGGCCATGCGGTGTTCTTCGGCCTGGGTGCCTATGTGACCGCCATCGCCAGTTTCCATGGCGTCACCAGCGCCTGGCTGATCTGGTTGCTGGCGGCGCTGGTGACGGCGCTGGTCGGCCTGGGCATCGGTGCCATCGCGCTGCGTACACGGGCGGTCTATTTCATCATGATCACCATGGCGCTGGCGCAACTGTTCTACTACTTCTTCGTCGGCCTGCGCTTCTACGGCGGCGATGACGGCCTGCAGGTCAATGCCCGTCCGGTGCTGGGCCTGGGTCTGGATATCAGTGGCGACAATGGTTTCTACTGGGTGGTGCTGGCCTGGCTGGCGCTGTCCTACCTGTTGCTGGGGCGCCTGCTGGCCTCACGCTTCGGCCTGGCCCTCAATGCAATCCGTCAGAACGAGCGGCGCGCCCAGGCCATCGGCTACCCGGCCATGCGCTACAAGCTGGCCGCCTTCGTGATTGCGGCCGTCATCGCCGGCATCGCCGGCAGCCTGATCGGCATGAGCAACCTGTTCGCCAGCCCCAAGCTCTTGCACTGGTCGCAGTCCGGCATCCTGCTGGTGATGGTGGCCCTGGGCGGGGTGGGATATTTCTACGGCGGCCTGCTGGGCGCGGCGGCCTTCCTGCTGCTGGAAGAAGTGCTGTCCACCCATTTCGAATACTGGCAGATCTATGTCGGCCTGATCCTGTTGCTGGTGGTGATGGTGGCGCCGCGCGGCGTGAGTTCGCTGGCCACCATCGGCAAGACCTTGAAGCAGGGAGAGCAACATGGCGCATGAGCACGCCGCCGCATCGGGCGCGCAGGCGCTGTCGGTCCGGGGCCTGAAGAAGAACTATGGCGGACTGGCCGCCACCCGCGATGTCCATCTGGAGATCGCGGCCGGCCAGGTGCACGCCATCATCGGCCCCAACGGTGCCGGCAAGACCACGCTGCTGTCGCTGCTCTCGGGCGCGCTGGCGGCGGATGCCGGCGAGATCTACCTGTTCGGCCAGGCCATGCACGGTCATGCCGAGCAAGCCAGGGTGGCGGCCGGGCTGGTGCGCTCCTTCCAGATCACCAGCGTCTTCGATGAACTGAGCGTGCTGGAAAACCTGCAGGTGGCCGTACAGCGCGGCCAGCATCGCAGCTATGGCTTCTTCCACGCCAGCGCCAGTGACCGCCTGGCACGGGAAGCCGCGCTGGAGGTGGCGCGCCGGGTCGGGCTGGAGAGGGTGGCGCACCAGCTGTCGTCGCAGTTGTCGCACGCGGCGCGACGGCGCCTGGATGTCGGCCTGGCCATTGCCTGCCGACCGCGCGTGCTGTTGATGGATGAGCCCATGGCCGGCATGGGCCATGAGGAATCGGGCGACATGATCGCCCTGATCCAGTCGCTCAAGCAGGAACTCACCGTGGTGCTGGTCGAGCATGACATGGACGCCGTCTTCGCCCTGGCCGACCGCATCACGGTGCTGGTACAGGGCGCGGTGCTGGCCACCGGCAGCGTGGACGAGATTCGCGCCAATGCCGAGGTCAAGCTGGCTTACCTGGGCGAGGAGGAAACACAATGAGTGCATTGCTGGAGGTGGAAGGCCTCACCGGCGGCTATGGGGCCAGCCAGGTGCTGTTCGGGATCGACCTGCGTGTCAACGAGGGCGAAGTGGTCACCCTGCTGGGCCGCAATGGCATGGGCAAGACCACCACGCTGCGCACCATCCTGGGCCTGAACCGGCCTACCGGCGGCCAGGTGCGTTTTCGTGGCGAAGCCATTCATGCCGCCAGCGCCGACGCCATTGCGCGACGCGGGATCGCCATCGTTCCCGAGGGCCGGCAGATCTTCAAGAACCTGAGCGTGGAAGAAAACCTGTCCGCCTTCGCCGCCCGTCGCAACGGACGCGACAATCCGTGGACGCTGGAGAAGATCTATCAGCAGCTCCCGCGCCTGAAGGAGCGTCGCGCCAACGGTGGCGGCCAGCTCTCGGGCGGCGAACAGCAGATGCTGGCCATTGGTCGCGCGCTGATGACCAATCCGCATCTGCTGATCCTGGATGAAGCCACCGAAGGCCTGGCGCCGCTGGTGCGCGAGGAAATCTGGTCCTGCCTGAAAGCTCTGCGCGAATACGGCCTGACCATCATCGTCATCGACAAGTACATCAAGCGCCTGATCGGCTTTGCCGACCAGCACACCATCCTGGAAAAGGGCAAGGTGGTCTGGCAGGGCGATTCTGCGCAACTGTCGGTGCAGACCGAACTATGGGACCAGTATCTCAGCGTTTAAGCGCATTGAATGGTCTTGCGAACTGCCTTAAGGAAAAGATAATGCCCGCGCCCCAATCGTTGACTACCACCCGCCGCGTCCTCTGCCCCGAAGCCGACTGCGAAGCAGGTTACAACCTCAAGGCGGCCTTCCCGGACTTTCCGCAGGTCCTGCAGCAATGGCAGCAGGCCACCGCCGCCATTGCCGGCACGCTGCTGACCGAGGCCGATATCGCCTATGGCAGCGGGCCGCTGCAGCGTTTCGATTTCTACCGCGCCGATGGTGGCGAGCGTCCCTTGCTGGTGTTCATCCATGGTGGCTATTGGCAGGGTGGCGACAAGCAGGACATCGGCTTCATCGCTGCGCCTTATGTGCAGGCCGGCATCAGTGTGGCGGTGATCAACTATTCGCTGGCCCCGCAGGCGCGCATCGAGGACATGGTGGATGAGGTGCATGCCTGCCTGGCGTCGATCAGGGGCATGGCGCACAAGCTGCAGATCGATCCGGCGCGCATCTCGCTGATGGGTCATTCGGCCGGCGGGCATCTGGCGGCCTTCGTGGCGGCGCAACTGGCGGCACAGGTCGGCGCACAAGCGGTGCAGGCAGTGTTTGCAATCAGTGGCGTATTCGATCTGGTGCCGCTGATCCCCACTTCGCTGAACCCCGCCCTGACGCTGGATGTCGCCCGTGCCGACGCACTGAGCCCGGTGTTGCAGGCTGGCCCGGCCAGTACCCGCGTACACACTATCATCGGTGAGCAGGAGACGGTGCAATTCCATCTGCAGGCGGCGGTGATGGCCAACTGCTGGTCGCAGGTGGTGGCCCATCACGTGGTACCGCAGACCCATCACTACACGGTGCTGTTCCCGCTGGCCGATGCGGCCAGTCCGGTATGCCAGGCGGTGATCAGGGAAATGCTCGGCTGAGGCCGACCGCTCTCCGTCACTGACTGCGACCCACCGCTCGTCACGCTACCAACCACCTCCCAGGGCCCGATACAGGCCCACGCTGGCGCGTGCCGAGTCTGCCTCGGCCACGATCAGCTGGTCCTGTGCGGCCAGCAGCTGGCGCGTCTGTTCCAACACTTCCACGCGACTCTCGGCACCATGGTCGAAGGCCTCGGTGACCGCTCTCAAGGCTTCCTCGCTGGCCGCCTTCTGCTGTTGCAGGGCCAGGCGCCGCTGGTCGACTTCGCTCTCGTTGACCAGCGCGTTTTCCACATCCTCGGTGGCCTTCAGCATGGCCTGGCGGAAGCGCGACAGGTCTTCCGCATGGGCGCCTTTGGCCGCCGCCACTTCCGCATCCACCCGACCGAAATCGAACAGGCGCCAGCGCAGGCCCGCTACCGCCGTGGGCTGCAGGGTGCGCTCCGAGAGTTCGAAGCGCGACAGGCTCTCGAAACCCAGCAAGCCCGATAAGGATAGCTTGGGGTAGTACTCCGACATGGCCACGCCGATACGGGCGTTCGATGCCGCCAGCCGGCGCTCGGCGGCCATCACATCGGGACGCCGGCGCAGCAGTTGGGCCGGTGGCGGGAGGGCCTCCAGGGAGGGGGCGGCGGCCATGGTCGGCGTATCGCTGGTCCACTGGGTCGCCAGGCTGCCGGGTGCCGCCCCCATCAGGACATCGAGCCGATTGCGCTGGACCTCGATCTCGGCGCGTACCGGCGTGACCGCGGCGCGCGCGCCGGCCAGGCGGGCCTGCGCCTGGGCCAGTTCGCGACGATTGGAAAACCCGTCCTGCAGCCGCAGCGCCACCAGTTCACTCAACTGGCGCTCGGCGGCGATCTGCTGTTCCAGCACCTGGAGCCGCGCTTGCGCCCCACGCAGCCGGAAATAGGCATCGGCCGCTTCGGCGGCCAGCGATATCCGCACACCCAGGCCATCGGCGGCGGCGGCCTCAGCGCTGGCGAGATCGGCTTCGCGCTGGCGATGCAGGCCACCGAAGAGATCGATTTCCCAGCTGGCGCCGAGGCCCAGGTCGTATTGCGTGTGGTTGCGCTCGTATCCGGGGAAGTTGCTGGCGATCTGGCCCAGCGGACTGCGCAGGGACTGCCGCTGCTGCAGCACCTGCAGGTTGGCGCTGGCGCTGGGCAGCAGGTCGGCATCGGCCAGTTGTGCCACCGCACGGGCCTGCTCGACGCGGGCCAGGGCGGCCTGCAGGTCCAGGTTCTGGGCCAGCACGTGATCGATGATGCGATCCAGCACCGGGTCGTGGAAACCGGACCACCATTGGCGCAGCGCCTCGCTGGAGGCCTGCTGATTGGTGGAGGCTTGTGAATCGGCCTGCACCGCCGCGCCGGCATGGGCATAGCGGGCCGGCAGCACCGCGCCCGGGGCATCGCCGCTGGCGTAATCGGGGCCGACGGCGCAGGCGCTCAGCGTGGTGGCGACCAGGAGAGCGAGCAGGCTCAGGGGGCGGGGGCGGGATTGCATGCGCTTGCCTTTCGTGGGGTTCGATGAGTTACTTGCAAATTGATAGTTGCCAGTGTAAAGTCACTTTCATTGTGAAAGCAACTGGTTTGTTCCCGATGTGGTGATCCCGCTCCCGTCTTTCGCCTGTTGCTGATGTGTCACTCCCCATTTTCTTTTTCCATCCACCGATCCTTGCAAGGAGTTGTTCCATGGCCCATCCCCTCTCACCCGACGGCAATCCACCGGCTGTGCGCAAACGGATGACGGGCAAGGCCCACTTGGGGCTGGCGGTGGGCGGCGTGGCCGCGTTGGCGCTGGCCTTCTATGGCTGGCACTGGTGGCAGCATGGGCGTTACCAGCAGGACACGGACGATGCCTATGTCGGCGGCGACATCACAGTCATCAGTGCCAAGGTACCGGGCTACATCGCTACCGTGGCGGTGGGCGATAACCAGGTGGTGCATGCCGGCGACCTGCTGGCCAGGCTGGATGACCGCGACTACCGCGCCGCGCTGGCCCGCGCCGATGGCGCCGTGGCCGCCCGCAAGGCCGAACTCGCCAACCTGGAGGCCACCCGTGCCGTGCAGGCGGCGCTGATCGCGCAGGCCAAGGCCACGGTGGACGCCAGCCAGGCGGAGATCGTGCGCAGCCAGGACGATGACCGCCGCTTCGAGCGGCTGGTGGACAAGGCGGCGGTGTCGGTGCAGGCGGCCCAGAAGGCCGCGGCCGATTACCGCCAGGCGGCGGCCAATGGTCAGAAGGCCCAGGCCGGGCTGGCCGTGGCCACGCGCCAGCTGGCCGTGATCGATACCCGGCAGCAGCAGGCCGCAGCCGGCCTGGCCCAGGCCATGGCCGAGCGCGAAGCAGCCAGCCTCAACCTGGGCTATACGGAATTGCGTGCTCCCATCGACGGCGTGGTCGGCAACCGCCGCGCCCGTGCCGGCGCCTACGCGGCCACGGCCAGCCAGTTGATGGTGATCGTGCCGGCCCACGGCCTGTGGGTCGACGCCAATTTCAAGGAAAGCCAGCTGGCCGGCATCCAGCCCGGTGACCCCGCGACCATCGAGGCCGATGCCGTGCCGGGCCGGGTCTTCCATGGTCGGGTGGCCAGCGTGGCACCGGCTACCGGCGCCCAGTTCAGCGTGCTGCCGCCGGAAAACGCCACTGGCAACTTCACCAAGATCGTGCAGCGGGTACCGGTGCGCATCGTCCTCGACCAGGCCGATGCCGCGCTGGATGCGCTGCGCCCCGGCCTGTCGGTGGTGGCGCGGGTCGACCACCGGAGCCAGGGATCATGAGCGCCGGCGCGGCTGCGGCGGGGCAACTGATCCAGCCGTCGCAGATGACGACTTCCGCCAAGGTCTTCGCCTTTGGCGTGATGTGCATCGGCATGTTCGTGGCACTGCTGGATATCCAGATCGTCTCGGCCTCGCTGCGCGACATCGGTGGCGGCCTGTCGGCCGGCAATGATGAAACCACCTGGGTGCAGACCAGCTACCTGATCGCCGAGATCATCGTCATCCCGCTCTCGGGCTGGCTCACGCGCACCATGTCCACGCGCTGGCTGTTCGCCTTCTCGGCCGCCGGCTTCACCCTGACCAGCCTGCTGTGCGGGCTGGCCTGGAACATCCAGAGCATGATCGTGTTCCGCGCCATGCAGGGTTTCCTGGGCGGGTCGATGATCCCCACCGTCTTCACCACCGCCTTCGCCTTCTTCGACAACAAGCAGCGCGTCATCGCCGCCTCCACCATCGGTGCCATCGCCTCGCTGGCGCCCACGCTGGGCCCTACCGTGGGCGGCTGGATCACCGACCACTACAGCTGGCACTGGCTGTTCTTCATCAACCTGCTGCCGGGCATCTTCATCACCCTGACCGTGCCGCGCCTGGTGCGCATCGACCTGCCGGACTGGTCGCTGCTGCGGCGAGCCGACTATCCGGGGATCATCCTGATGTCGCTGTTCCTCGGCTGTCTCGAATACACCCTGGAAGAAGGCCCGCGCTGGGACTGGATGGGCGACCCGGTCATCGCCACCACCGCCTGGGTGGCGGGTATTGCTGGCGTGCTCTTCGTCTGGCGCAGCCTGACGGCCGCCGAACCGGTGGTGGACCTGCGGGCGCTGAAGGATCGCAATTTCGCGCTGGGCTGCTTCTTTTCCTTCGTCACCGGCATCGGCATCTTTGCCACGATCTACCTCACCCCGCTGTTCCTGGGACGGGTGCGCGGTTTCAGCGCCTTGCAGATCGGGCTGGCGGTATTTTCCACCGGGGTGTTCCAGATCATGTCCATCCCGCTGTATGCCTGGCTGACCAAACGCATGGACCTGCGCTGGATCATGATGCTCGGGCTGGGTCTGTTTGCGCTGTCGATGTGGCAGTTCGTGCCGATCACGCATGACTGGGGCTGGGCGCAACTGCTGCTGCCGCAGGCACTGCGCGGCGTGGCCCAGCAACTGGCGGTGCCACCGACGGTGACGCTGACTCTGGGTGGCCTGGCGCCGGCACGACTGAAGTTCGCCTCGGGCTTGTTCAACCTGATGCGCAACCTGGGCGGCGCCATTGGCATTGCGCTATGCGCCACCATCCTCAACGATCGTACCAACCTGCACTTCATGCGCCTGGCCGAGCATCTCAACGGCGCCAGCGAATCCATGCTGCAGTGGCAGGGGGCGGTGGGCGATGCCCTGAGCACGCAACTGGGTGACGCGCTGGCAGGACAGGCCGCCGCCTTGCGCCAGTTGTGGCAACTGACCTATCGCGAGGCGCAGACAATGACCTTCTCGGACGCCTTCCTGGCCGTGATGGTGTGCTTCATCATCGCCACCCTGATGGTGCCGCTGATGCGCAAGGTGATGCCGCCCAAGGCGCCCTCGGCAGATGCGCATTGAGGGCAGGGCGGCCCGGCGTGTCACAATGCGGCACAATGCGGGTCGCACGCAGGAATGCCCTGCTGCGGCCACCCTGAGAACTTGAAAACCTGAGTAAAGCTGGAGAACCCCACATGCAGCGCAAGCGCTTTGATGACATGCAATGCCCGATCGCCCGTTCGCTGGACCGCGTGGGTGAGTGGTGGAGCATCCTGATCCTGCGCGATGCCTTCTATGGTCTGTCGCGCTTCGATGAATTCCAGAAGCACCTGGAGATCGCCCCCAACATCCTGACCCGCCGCCTGGCCGGGCTGGTGGAACAGGGCTTGCTGGAGAAGGTGCAGTATTCCGAACGCCCGCCGCGCTACGAATATCACCTGACCCCGCGTGGACGCGATTTCCGCCCGGTGCTGCTGGCCCTGCTGCAATGGGGCAATACCCATTTCGCTCCGGAAGGTGCGGCCGTGATCCTGACCGACGTCGAGACCGGCAAACAGGCCATCCCCATGATGGTGGATGCCAACACCGGCAAGCCCATCACCCCCAAGACCCACATCATCGCCGAAGGCCCGGCGGCCAGCGACAAGGTCAAGCGCAGCATTGCCGAGCTGCTGGAACGACGCGCCGCCGCTGCTTCCTGAGCGGCGCATCGTGGGGCGCGTCCAGACCGGCTAGGCCGCCTGGCGGGTGCCGGCAGGATCGGCCAGCCGGGCGAACTCGGCCAACAGCGCGATGAGCACCATGACCGCCGCGCCCAGGAACATCAGGCGATGCTGGCCATGCACCAGGTTGAAGAGTGCCGAGAAACCATAGGCCGCCAGCGCCATCAGGGCCGCCGAAAACACCGTGGCGCGACTCCACACCAGATTCTGCTGCACCGGATGGTGCGGCAGCAGCTCATGCACCCGGGCCACTGCCAGCGGCACCATGCCCGGCGCAAACATCCCGATCACCAGCGTGTACAGGCCCAGCAGCAGATGATTGTCGCTCTGGTACACGCCCACCAGCATCGCCACCTGCACCATGCTGAACAGCGCCATGCCATTCTGCGCACCAGCCTTGTCGGCCACCCAGCCATACAGCGGCGGACCGACGATAGCGCCGACACCGTACAGCACCCAGAACAGCGCCCCATATTCGGTCCCCATGCCCAGCCCGCGTGAGATGTAATCCACCAGGAACACCATCGGTGCCACCGCCGAAGCCGCCATCAGCGCGTATTGCCCGAACAGCAGCTTGATGCGCCAGTTGGCCGTGGTCACGTGTCGTGGCGCCGGGTGCGCTGTAGCAGCTGCACTCTTGTGGCCCTGTACCGGCGGCCAGGCAAACCAGCTCGCCGCGCTCAGCACGGCCGACAGCACTGCCAGCCCGATCCAGGTGACGCGCAGCCCCATGCCCAGCAGCAGCGGAATGAGCGTACCGGTCGCGGCGATGCCCAGCCCCAGCCCGAGGAAGATCGCACCGCTGGCGCGCCCCCGGCTGGCCGACGGCACGTGCGGCAGGATGGTCCCGGCCACCAGCACCATCACCACCCCGCCGGCCACACCCGAGAGCAGGCGCCAGGCGAAGTACCAGGCCAGCGACAAGGGGAAGGCACAGGCCAGGAAGGTCAGCGTGATGAGCAGCATCATCAGCCGCAGCGCGCGCTGGTTGCCGATCCGCCCGCCGATGGGACGGGCGATGAGCGCGCCGATCAGATAGCCGGCCAGATTGGCAGCACCCAGGTAGATCACGCTGGAGGTGGAAAACCAGTGCTGATGGATCAGCTCGGGAATGAGCGGCGTAAAGCCGAACCTGGCCAGCCCGATGCTGACCAGGCTGGCGGACAGCCCGGCGAAGATATAGCGCCAGACCTCGGCGCGGGTAGCGGAGGGTGCGTGGGTGGCATGTGTGGCGTGGGTGGCGTGGGAGGGGTCACCCACAGGGTTTTGTGAACGCATGATGGCCTGCCTGTTCAAGTAGATTCAACGTGGATTGCAAGTTGACCGATGGGCACCGTGGTCGGGTGCGATGTTTGACATTAACGTCAATGTTGACACTGTAGTCAAAATTGACATGAGCGTCAAGAATGGGTTTAATGTGTGCATCGTATCGACAACAACAGGAGACCGGGATGGCCGGCGTAAGACAATTCGACGAGGACGAGGTATTCGAGGAAGCGCTGGCCGTGTTCTGGCAGAAGGGCTATGCCGCCACCACCATGCAGGACCTGGCGGCGGCCACCGGCGTGCAGCGCGGTTCCCTATACAACGCCTATGGCGACAAGGAAACCTTGTTCCTGCACGTCTTCGGACGTTACCGCGACAGTTACCTGACGCAGTTGCGCCAGGCGCTGGCGCAGGAAGACCCGCGCCTGGCCCTGCGCCAGTTCCTGCATTACATCTTCCGCTCGATGCGCACCGGCAAGCCCTCGCGGGGCTGCCTGAGCACCAAGACAGCCCTGAGCGAGGAAGGCAAGGAAGAACAGATCCGCGCCGTGATCCGGGGTTTGCTGGATGACATGGAAGCGGTGCTGCTGGAGCGCTTCGACCTGCCCGACACCCGTAGCCAGTTGAGCATGACCCCGCGCGAAGCGGCCCGCATGGTGGTCTGCATGACGCGGGGACTGGTGGTGCTGGAGCGCGTCTATCAGGACGAGAAACGGCTCAAGGAAATGGCGGAGATATTGATTGGGACGCTGCTCCCCGAAGCGGGCAGCAGGAAATAAAGGCTTCGGACAGAAGCTGGAAACTCAGGCCTTGCCACTGGAGAGCATGCGCTCGACATACCGCGCAATCAGGTCAATCTCCAGATTGACCTTGCTCCCCGCCTTCAGATGCTTGAGGGTGGTCACTTCCACCGTGTGCGGGATCAGGTTGATCGAGAAACGGCAGGCATCGGCCAGGTCCTCGACCCGGTTCACCGTCAGCGACACGCCGTTGACCACGATCGATCCCTTGTAGGCGAGGTACTTGCCCAGCGCCTTGGGGGCATCGACGATCAGTTCGCGGGATTCGCCCACCGGTTCGAAGGAGTGCACCTGGCCCAGGCCGTCGACATGGCCGGAAACCAGGTGGCCGCCCAGGCGCTCGGCCAGGGTCAGGGCCTTTTCCAGGTTGACTTCGCCGGGGGCGTCCAGGCCGGCGGTCAGGCGCAGGCTTTCGCGGGAGACATCCACGGTGAAGCCGGTGGCGGTCTTTTCGACCACCGTCATGCAGGCGCCGTTGAGGGCGATGGAGTCGCCCAGGCCGACGTCGCCCATGGGCAGCGCGCCAGCATCGATGGTGAGGCGCACGCCGGCATCGGGGCCGGCGGCCAGGGGGGTGACGGAAGTGATGGTGCCGACGGCGGCGACGATACCTGTGAACATGGTGCGGTCCTGATGCAGAAAAAGTGGGAAGTCGGTTATTCGAAACGTGCAAGGATACGCAAATCCGGCCCGACCTGCTTGACCTCATGGAAGCGGATGCCGATCTTGCCCGACAGGTCTTCCAGCGGTGGCAGCTCGAACATGTTGCGGCCTTCGCCGATCAGCGCGGGGGCCAGGTAGACCAGCAATTCATCCACGCAACCTGCGCGGATCAGGGCGCCGTTGAGCTTGGCGCCGGCTTCCACGTGCAGTTCGTTGATCTGGCGCTGGCCCAGTTCGCGCAGCAGGCCGTCGAGGTCGACCTTGCCTTCGGCATTGGCCAGCAGGATCACTTCGGCGCCTTCGGCTTCCAGCGCGGCGCGCTTTTCGCGGTCGTCGGTGGCGGTGAAGACCCAGGTGTTGCCGCCCTGGATCACGCGTGCCTCGGGCGAGACGATCAGCTTGCTGTCCACCACGATGCGGCGCGGCTGGCGCGGGGTGTCGATGGCGCGCACGTTCAGTTGCGCATCGTCCTTCTGGATGGTGCCGATGCCGGCCATGATGGCGCAGGCGCGAGCGCGCCAGATGTGGCCGTCGTCGCGCGCGGCCTGGCTGGTGATCCACTGGCTCACGCCATTGTGCAGGGCAGTCTTGCCGTCCAGGCTGGCAGCGCTCTTCATGCGGACCCAGGGGCGGCCGGTGCGCATGCGGTGCAGGAAACCGATGTTGATGTCGCGGGCATCCTCTTCCAGCATGCCGCAGGCCACCTCGATGCCGGCCGCCTGCAGGCGTGCCAGGCCCTGCCCGGCCACCAGCGGGTTGGGGTCGGCGATGGCGGCCACCACGCGGCCCACGCCGGCACGGATCAGGGCGTCGGCGCAGGGTGGGGTGCGGCCGAAGTGGCTGCAGGGTTCCAGGGTGACGTAGACGGTCGCACCGCGTATATCGGCCCCGCGTGTGGCGGCATCGGCCATGGCCTGGATTTCGGCGTGATTGCCGCCAGGCGGCTGGGTGAAGCCGGCGCCGATGACGCGGCGGTCCTTGACGATGACGCAACCCACACGGGGGTTGGGGGTGGTGTCGAGCATGCCGAAGCCGGCCTGGATCAGGGCCAGGGCCATGGCTTGCTGGTCATTCTCGATGTCGAACTGGTAGAGCGGGTCTTCTGTAGGCGTCATGGCTTGGGCAAACGGAGGAGGCCGCCGTGCGGCGGGCCGGATGCCCGTCAATATACACGGCTTTGTGCAGCCGTCCTTGCGCCGGCGCAGGCCTCACTCATTGCCGGCCTTGCTGCATTGGGCATCGCGCCCGGGGGTGCAGACGCGTATTCTTCCCAGAAAATTGATCACCACCACCCGCTCCTGCCCGTCATGGCTGAAATACCAGCTGCCCCGCGTCACCGGCTGGCCGCCAGGCTGGTAGGCCACCAGTTCGCCGCCCGTGGTGTAGGCCACCGAGATGGTGCTGGCCAGGGCCTGCCGGCGCGAGACGACGTGCTCGCCGACCATGATTTCCCAGCCGCTGTGCCAGTCGTCGCCGGCGACCGGTCGCATCTCGGCGCGGCGGCCGTGGCGCAGGGCTTCGGAGCGGGTCAGCTGGACGCTGTGGAAGAACTCGTTGGCGGCCGTCACCAGTTGCTGTTCATTGGACAGGTTCTGCAGCGCCGGTACCCCGGCTGCCAACACCAGCCCGGCGATCAGCAGGACCACCATCAGTTCGATGAGCGTGAACCCTCGGTGACGCCGGTGTGGATGCGCGGGCCTCACCAGCAATCCTTGCCATCGGCGCGGCGACCGCCCCGGCTGTCCAGATAGAGGGCACCGCACTCGGTGTCGCCATAGTTGCGATTGACACCTTCTGCGCCCGGGCTGGCCTTGAGCAGCACGCAGGTGGACAGCGTTTCGCCGTCGCAGGCACGGGCCGAGAGCGCATACGCGCTGGTCTCGGGCGTGGCGCCGGAATACCACTTGAAACCGCCCGTGCCACTACCCGCCGTGAAGCCCTGGTAACGGTGCTGGTGGGAAAAGTGGCGCTCCTCTTGCAGCAGCAACTGCAGCAGGGCGGCACGCCCTTCGGAGCGGCCTGCCTTCTGGATGATGTGGCGATAGCCGTTCCAGCCCATGCCACCCAGTATCACCACGATGGCGAGCACGATCATGATTTCCAGCAGGGTGAAGCCGTGCGATGGCGTTTTGAGGTAGCGAGTCCGAAGTTTCATGTCATTCATGTGAAGGTAGATAAAGGGTGCGCCAGGCCAGCCAGCGGCAGCCCGAGGCTGCAGATGCTGCAGATGCCTCGCCATCCGACAGGCGCACCACGGCCTGCAGCGCGACCATGGCACCGTTGCGGCCGTAACCCGCGGCGCTGAGGCGATAGACCCGCGCCGGTGCCGGCATCCCCGGGGAAGAGCTGCCGGCAGTTTCGGGCAGGCGTTCGATCAGATAGCGAGGGGAGGTGCTGCCCTGACTGTTGGGCAAGCGGCGTCCGGTGAACTGGCCATAGGCCGCCGCCGTGGCACGGGCGCCCACCAGTTGTGCCGGCAGCCAGCCACTGCGTTCGGGGCGGCCCAGGCACAGCCCCAGCCCGTCTGCATCGGTGCGGCACCCCAGCGGGGATGCGAACGTGGCGGGATCGATACGCCGGACCCGGGCGATGTCGTCGCAGGCGTCTTCCAGCGTGGCCTCTGCTGCCAGCCGGGCCTGGGCGTGATCGCGGTGATTGCGGGCGGCGCGTTCGTCCAGCAGCAGCAGCGAGGTGGTGGCCGCACCCAGCAGCAGGAGCAGGCTCAGCAGCATGAGCGCGATCATCAGCGTGGCGCCGCGCTGGTGGCGGCATGGATGTCCGGTCTGCAGGCGCATCAGGGGCCAGTAGATATTCATCGCATTGCTCCGGCGCTCAGGTTGCGCAGCATCACGGTGGTGCGGAAGACCGTTCGTCGCCGTTGCTCGCCGTCCTCTTCGGTGACGCGCCAGCCCGGGTCGGCATGGCGACCGGGTGGGAACAGGTCGAAGCTGCGCGCCGGCGCATCATCCGCCGCCGGTCGACGCTGGATGCCACGCACCAGCAGGGCGATGCGGACCAGCATGACCCGTTGCCAGCCATCGGCGGGCATGGCCGAGGCATCCAGCCAGTGGTCCGGTGCGCCGTCGTCATCGCTGTCGATGGCGTAGCGCAGTTGCATGGCCTCCACGCCGCGTGCGATGGCGTCGGAGGTCCAGTTGCCGTTCTTGCCCTGGTAGCGACAGCGCAATTCCGCCTCACCACCGGTGCCGGGCGCGATGTAGTAGATGACCCAGCTGCGGGCCGCTTCCTGCAGCGGTCCGACCGGGGCCTCGGCGCCACTGCAGTTGACCACCTCGCTGTGGCTGCCACGCGGCGCGCCGAAGAAGCCCAGCATCAGCAGGTCGCTATGGTTGACGCCGTCACCGCTGCTGCTGCCGAACCTGCCGGTGGCCGGGTCCAGCAGCTCGGCCTGGCGGCTGTCGTCCAGGCCGCGCAGTCCTTGGCGGGTGGGCATGGCGTCGTCGGCGAGGTTTTCCCAGGGCAGGTGGCCGGCCTGTTGCAGGGCCTGCTGCAGGTGTTCCAGCGCCAGCCGGCCGGTTTCCTGCACACGGCCGTGGTCGTCGATGTCCTGGTAGACGCTGCGTGCCTGCTGCAACATCACACCGGCTGCCAGCACCACCAGCAGGCCCACGGCCAGGGAGATCATCAGTTCGATCAGGGTCAGGCCATCTTGCCGATGACGCTGCCGGCGAACCTGCCTGATCATCATGGTCATCATGGTCAGCGCCCCAGCACCAGCGTCAGCAAGGGGGCGCGTAACGGCGTGGGTGTGGGTGTGGCAGTGGCCGCCACCGCGCTGCGGCGCCAGCCCAGCTTGAGTACCACGGGCGCTGTGGCGGCCTCTTCACAGGACCATTGGTCCTGCGGCATCGGGTGGATATCTCGGCAGACCGTGGCCCGGGCTTCCGGGAGTTCGCGCGTCAGCCGCGCGGCCCAGTCGGCGATGGCGGCGTTGGCGAAGGCGGCAGGAGAACAGGCGGCGAGGTCGCAATCAGCGCGGGCTGGCGGGGCCCGGCTGGCGGTGAAGGAAAACAGGTAGGGATCGGTCGCGCCCGGGGTGGACGATGTGAAGGAAGTAGGCAGGGTGGCGGCCCGCAGTTCGGCCAACTCCTGCGCCAGCAGCGTGGCGGCGGCGTGCTGGGCGCTCTCGGCGCTGCTGCGCAGGGCATGCATTTGCAGCATCACCAAGGCCAGCGCGCCGGTGCCGATGACCAGCATGGCCACCAGCACTTCCATCATCGAGAAACCTGCGCAACGGGTTTGCATGCGGCCATCCGAAAAGAAAGCCGCGAGTGTAGGGAAAACGCCCGGGTGCTTCCACCGGGAAGCGTTTTCAGTGGCCCGCTATCGAAAACTTCAGAAGGATGAGCCGGGTTGCGTCAGGAATTGCGGTTCCTCGGCGGTGGAATCCCGCCCGAGGATGCGGTTGCGATGGGGGAAGCGGCCGAAGCGCTCGATCACCGCAAGATGGCGTCGCGCATAGTCGGCATAGCCGTCGAAGGCCGCCTTGTCCTCGCCGCTGGCGGATTTGGCCAGGGCCGACATCAGCTGCACCACGTATTGCTGGTCATCCAGGTCTTCCGCATGTTCCAGCGGCAGGTAGAGAAATACCCGTGCCAGCGGCGGCAGTTCCTGGTCCAGCCCCATGGCCAGCGCCAGATGGCTGCACTGGCGTGCCAGTTCATCGAAGGCGAAGGCCTGTGGGGTGTCGCGGTAGATATTGCGCGGCATCTGGTCCAGCAGCAGGATCAGCGCCAGCATGGAATGCGCATCCTCGGTCCAGTCATCCAGCGCATTGGCTGCAGCCTGCTGCACCAGCGCCTCGAAGCGGCTGCGGCACTGGGCGTCGATGTCCGGGTTCTTGCTCCACCAGAGTTTCTTCTGGCACTCGGCCACCTGATGTGCCGGCATGGCCTCCCAGCCTTCGCCGAACCAGAAGTCCAGCACTTCCCCGACCTGCGTGGCGCTCTTCATTCGGCGATCACGGTGATCTGCACATCGCCCAGGCTGACTTTCTGGCCGACCGTGATCTTGCAGGTCTTGCGGCTTTCGGGCTTGCCATCGACCCGCACGTGGCCTTCGGCCACCAGTTGCTTGCCGGCGCCGCCACTGTCGCACAGGCCGCAGAGCTTGAGCAGCTGGTTCAGTTCGACATGGGGATGGCCCTGCAGCGGGAAGGTGATCTTTTGCATATGCTTTCTTTCGGGAGCGCAGCCCCGGGCGGAGCGGACGTGCGGCCAGGGACATGAAACAGGGGCATGAAACAGGGAGCGGTAAGGTACGCCGCTCAGGGCGTTTTGTCCAGACCGTGTTCCACAGCATACACCGCAATCTGTACCCGGCTGGAAAGCTTCAGTTTCTTGAGGATGTTCTGGACATGGATCTTCACCGTGCTCTCGGCCACGTCCAGGGTGCGGGCGATTTCCTTGTTGCTCTCGCCACGGGCCACGCAGGCCATGGTCTCGCGTTCGCGGGCGGTCAGCCTGTCGCGGGCGGCCGCCACCGGGGCCGGTGTCTGGTGGGCGGCGCGGAACTGCATCACCAGCTTGGCCGTCATCGCCTCCGAAATCACCGGTTCGCCGGCTGCGGCGCGCTTGATGGCCTGCACCAGAGACTCGGCCTCGATGTTCTTGAGCAGATAGCCGGCGGCGCCATTGTGCAGGGCGGTGCTGAGATCGTCGGCTTCTTCCGAGACGGAGAGCATCAGCACAGCCGTGTCGGGCAGGTCTTCCACGATCAGCTGCATCGCTTCCAGACCCGACAGGCCGGGCATGTTCAGGTCCATCAGCACCACATCGGGCTGCAGCTGGCGGGCCCGCTTGACGCCGTCCAGACCATCGACGGCCTCGCCGACGACCTCGAATTCGGGATGGCGTTGCAGCAGCAGGCGTACGCCGCTGCGAAACAGGGTGTGATCATCGACGAGCAGGATGCGGATGGGCGTGGGCATGGTGGGGCGGTTCCTTGCAAAGATTCTGGGATGGCTTCAGGCCACGAGACGTTCCTGGCGCATCAGACGGATGGTGACGCAGGTACCTTCATCGGGCCGGCTGTCGATCTGCAGTTGTGCGCCCAGGCGGTCGGCGCGTTCCTGCATGATGCGCAGACCCACGTGGTCGGCGCCCTTGACGCTGGCCTTGTCGAGCTGGAAGCCGTGACCGTCGTCGCGCACCGTCAGGCAGAAGTCGCGGCCGTTGGTGACGGCGATGTCCACCCGGTTGGCCTGGGCATGCTTGCGGATATTCGACAGCGCCTCCTGCAGGATGAACAGCACCTGCAACTGCTGTTCCGGCGCCAGCGGCGGACCGTCGCCGCTGATGGTGATGGCGCCTTGCAGGCCGGTCTGGCGCTGCAGCTTGTCGAGTGACTTGCGCATTTCGGAGTCGAGGCTGCTGTCCTGCAGGCGGCTGCGGAAATTGAGCAGCAGTTCGCGCACGTCTTCATAGTTTTCCTGCACGCCGGTGCGCAGCATGGGCGCGATTTCGCGGATTTCGGCCAGGTTCTCGCGCGCCAGCGAATCCTCCAGCATCTGCACCTGCAGGTTGAGGAAGTTCAGTCCCTGGGCAATGCTGTCATGCAGGCCCTGGGCCATCAGGTTGCGTTCGTGGGCGATGGCGAATTCCTTTTCGCGGGCGATCAGGCGCTGGTTCTCGATGGCCGCGCCGAGGTGGCGGCCCAGGGTTTCCAGGAGGCGGCGCTCGTCGCCGTCAATGCTGCGCTCCTGCAGGAAATGCAGGGAGAAACTGCCGATGGCCTGTTCCCGCACCAGGATCTGGAAGATGCCCAGCGACAGCGCGCCTTCTTCCTGGCAGCGGTAGCGCCGCTGCGCATCGAGTTCGCGGAAATCGCGTACCAGGATCACCCCCTGCCGGGTAGCCGCGCCGCACAGGCAGTCATCGACCTTGATGCAACGTTCCTCATCGATGATCTTGTCCGAGATGCCGTCCTGCACCGTGAGATAGAGATTGCCGCGCTCGTCGAGGATGCGCACCGTGCCGCCATTGGCCTGCATGCGCTGCATGATGCGTTTGAGGAAACCATCGCACAGGGCTTCGATGGTATGCGCGCCCGAGAGGAAGTCGGTGATCTCGTAGAGCGTGCCGACTTCTTCGTTCTGCTCGCGCAGGCGGGCGGTCTTTTCTGCCACGCGCTCTGCCAGCGTGCGGTGCACGCCTTGCACATGGTCGGCCATCTGGTTGAAGGCCTGGGCCAGCTGGCCGAACTCGTCTTCACTCTCCACCGCCAGCCGCACGTCCAGGTCGTTTTGCGACATGCGCGCAATGCCCGCCTGCATGCGCCGCACCGGGCCGACGATCCACAGGTAGAGCAGATACAGCACCGCGATACTCGCCGCCAGCGCCAGGAAGATCAGCGCCGTCTGGCACAGCCGCAGCCAGGTGGTCTTGCCGGTGAGGTCTGCTTCCACATAGGCCACCAGCAGGTTGATGTCGCCCACGAAGTCGGGCAGTTCCTGCAGGTAGCGATCCAGCGCCTGCTGGCGCAGTACCGGGTCGTCCGCCTCCAGCACGGTACGGGCATGGACCTGCATGCGCTGCTGCCATTGATCTTGCACGTGCAGCAGCTGTTCGTGAATGGGACCGGTGGCCGGCACGAAGCTGGGTTCACCCGCCTGCCCCGTCTGCACCAGCGCCAGGATCTGGCTGAAGCGTTCGATGTGGTGCTGGATGTCGGAACGCTCGTGGCCGGTTTCCATCGCCAGGCCCAGCTCGTAGGAGCGCATGCGCAGGCTGCCGGCCTCGTTGATGACGGTGCCGCCGCCCTCCAGTTGCCAGGACAGCAGCAGGGTATAGCCGATGGCCGTCATCGTCAGGCCTAGTCCTACCAGGGTCATCAGCAGGATGCGGAAGGTCAGGCGCTTGTGGGGCGGCAGCGGGTTGGGGAGCAGGGCCAGGGTGGGAGCGGGCATGATGGAAGGTTCCAGGGCTAGCCAGGGAAGCGGCAGTCTAGGCCGTTGGCGGGACTAAAACACCGGGTCCAGGTCAATCTTTGTGCAGATCGTCCCGCTCGTGCGGCCGTGTCAGCCTTCCGGCCCTAGCCGCCGGTCTGCGACATGAAGCGGATGATCTTGTGCGGCGCCTGACTGAATTCATGGCGCTCCGGTTTGAGCTCGATGGCCAGGCGGATGGCCTCCTCCAGCCCGGCGTCATCGATGCCGGTGCGCAGCAGCGGACGCAGTTCCAGGCGCGCCTCCTGTCCCAGGCAGAGATAGAGCGTGCCGTCCACCGAGAGCCGCACGCGGTTGCAGGTAGCGCAGAAGTGCTGGCTCATGGGTGTGATGAAGCCCAGCGTGCAGCGACCATCGGCGCTGCCCCAGTAGCGCGCCTGGCCACCGCCCAGCTCGGTGGCCAGGGGCTGCAGGTCGAAGCGGGCCACCAGTGCATCGCGCAGCGGACCAAGCGCGACCACGCCGCTGTTACGACCGGTCTCGCCCATGGGCATGGCTTCGATCAGGCGCAGGATGAAACCCTGCGCGAAACAGAACTCCGCCATGCGTGGAACCTCGTGTTCATTGACGCCGCGCAGCACCACCATGTTGACCTTGATGGGCGCAAATCCGGCATCCCTGGCGGCGGCCAGTCCCGCCATGACGCTCTGCAGGCTGTCGCGTCCGGTGATCTGCGCCGCGCAGGCGCGATCCAGGCTATCCAGGCTGACGTTGATGCGTTGCACGCCGGCCGCCCGTAGCGCCCTTGCGTGCTTGTGCATCTGCGTGGCGTTGGTGGACAGCGACAGTTCCTCCACCCCCGGCAGGGCTGACAATTGCGCGGCCAGCGTGGGCAGCCTGCGCCGCATCAGCGGTTCGCCGCCGGTGAGCCGTATGCGCCCCACGCCGAGTCGGGCGAAGGCGGCGATCACGCGCGTGATCTCGTCGAAGTCGATCCAGTTGGCCGGCTCTTCGAAACCGGAAAACCCCTTGGGCATGCAATAGCTGCAGCGCAGGTCGCAGCGGTCGGTGACCGACAGCCGCAGGTAGTCGATGCGCCGCCCGAAGCGATCCAGCAGGGCCGGGCGGCCGGAAGATGGGACGGGCGAGGGGACGGGCGAGGACATGCAGGCTCCTTATTGCAGCAGCGGCGATGTCATGCCGGGAAGTTGCACGCCAGTGATGCGGGCAGCGCCCACCAGTTGCTGCAGGTAGTGACGCAGGGCCTGGTCATGGGCGGCGCGCTGCAGGGCCTGGGCGATGTTTTCGCGCACCGCCTCGAAGGGCAGGCGCGTGCCGTCCAGCTTGCGCCCCACCTGGACGATGTGCAGGCCGAAGCGGGTCTCCACCAGGCGCGGGATGATGCCCTGTGGTGTGGCGGCGAAGACGGCCCGTTCGAATTCCGGCACGCAGGCGCCCCGGGCGATCTGCCCCAGGCTGCCGCCCTGTGCGCCGGAGGGGCAGTTGGAGAGCGCGGCGGCCTGCGTGGCGAAGTCCTCCGGTTGCGCCAGCAAGTGCTCCAGCACCGATTCTGCGCGCAGGCGCAGGGCCGCCAGATCGACCTCCGGGGTGACCTGGAACAGGATATGGCTCACCTCCGCCAGCGCGCCCACGGTGAAGCGTTCCGGCGTGGCCTGGTAGTGGCGTCGGCATTCTTCTTCACCCGCCTGCGGAATGCTGAGCTGGCGCTGCAGCAGGAGCTCGATACGCGCATCGTCGTCCTCACCCTGCAGCTGCAGGCGCTGCGCTTCCTCCAGCAGCAGCCGGCGCAGTACCAGGGTGGTCATGGCCGACTGCAGGTTCTGGTCGTCGGCATCGCGGGCAGCCAGTTCCTCGGCCATCTCGGCGTCGCTCAGTTCGTATTCATTGACGGTGACAGGCATCCTGGTTCTCCTCGCTCAACGCGGCCGCACCAGTTGCCAGGCCCGGCTCAGATAGGTGATGGAGGCAAAGCCGCTCCACACATGCACCAGCCGCGTGAAGGGGAAGATCACGAACAGCGTCAGCCCCATGAACAGGTGCGCCTTGAACAGCAGCGGCGCGCCTTCGATGAAGCCGGCGGCATCACCTCGGAAGGTGACGATGTGCTGCGCCCAGGTCATCAGCAACACCATCATGTGGCCGTCGCGGTGCTGGGCCGACTCGACGATGGTGGACAGGCCCAGGCACAGCGTGACCAGCAGCCACAGCAGCAGGAGCTTGTCGGAGGGGCGGGTGACGGCGGCGATGCGCGCGTCCGTCAGGCGGCGATGGATCAGGATCGCCAGTCCCAGCAGGCAGAGCGTGCCGAACACGCCACCGGCCGCCATGGCGACCAGTTGCTTGAAAGCGTGGCTCACGCCCACGGCATCCCATACCGCTACCGGTGCGAGCAAGCCCACCAGATGGCCGAAGAACAGTCCCAGCACGCCGACGTGGAACAGGATATTGCCCAGTCGCAGGCGGCCGGCATGCAGCAACTGCGAGGAGTCGCTCTTCCAGGTGTACTGCTCGCGCTCGAAGCGCACCAGGCTACCCAGCAGGAACACTGCCAGGGCGATGTAGGGGTAGATGCCGTAGAGGAATTGGTGCAGGTAGCTCATGCTGGTCTCCCGGGAGCGGATTGGGTGGCGGACGGTACGGCGGAGCGGGCATGCTGGCGGGGATGGAAATGCAACGGCTGCACGCCGCCCGGCCCGGGTTTGAGCAGGGGTTCCACGCCGTCGGCACCGGGACCGAAGACTTCCATGGCCTCGTCCATGTCGCGCACTGGTGGATCGTCCTGCTCGCGTGGCACGACCTCGGTGAGCCGGGTCAGCAACAGCAAGGGCGCGGCGTAGGGGCTGTCCCGGCGCTGCAGGCGCTGGCCGATGGCGGCCAGCACATGGATCGCCTCGCCCAGCAGCAGGGCGGCCCTGTCCTGTGACAGCAGGCTCAGGAATTCCAGGAACAGCGGCACATAGTCCGGCAACTCGCTGGTGGCCGGTTCCAGGCCCTGGCTGCGGTATTCCTCCAGCAGATCGACCATGGCCTGGCCGCGGTCGCGGCTTTCGCCGTGGATGTGTTCGAACAGGTGCAGCGACAGCGCGGCACTGCGGTCGAAGGTATCGACGTAGTTTTCCTGCAGGGTGAGCAGCGGGACGGATTGCAGGTGGTGCAGCAACGGTTGCAGCGCCGGCAAGGCCTCCGCTAGCGCTGCCTCGCCCTGCAGGGCCTGTGCGATCTCGGGCAGTGCTGCGATCAGTTCCGGCTGGGGATAACTCATCAGTGCCGAGACGACGCGGTAGATCGTGCCGCTGCCGGTCGGGTGATTGACGTGGGAAGTCATGACAGGGGCTCCATTCATTCGGTGACGGGGGACTTCTTGCGCGACTTGGGCATGTCCACGAAGATCACGCTACCTTGCGGTTTCTTGCCGAACAGGCTGCCGTCGGAGACGCCACCGGAACAACCGTTGCCGAAGCTGAAGCCGCAACTGCCCTTGTCGTTGAAGCTGTCTTCCACCATTTCCTTGTGCGAGGACGGCACCACGAAGCGGTCTTCGTAGTTGGCGATGGCCAGGGTCTGGTACATGTCCTCGACCTCGTCGGCCTGCAGGCCGACCTGCTGCAACAGCGCTTCTTCCTGCCGGCCGTGCACCGTCTGGGCGCGCTTGTAGGCACGCATGGCCAGCAGGCGTTGCAGGGCGTTGAGGATGGGCGCTTCCTGGCCGGCGGTCAGCAGGTTGGCGAGATAGCGCAGCGGGATGCGCAGCGATTTGACGTCGGGGATGATGCCGTCCATGCCCATGTGGCCGGCTTCGGCCGCCTTCTGGATCGGCGACAGCGGCGGGATGTACCAGACCATGGGCAGGGTGCGGTATTCCGGATGCAGGGGGAAGGCGATCTTCCATTGCATGGCCATCTTGTACACCGGCGAGCGGCGTGCCGATTCCAGCCAGCTCTCGGCGATGCCCTGGCGGCGCGCCTCGGCGATCACGGCCGGGTCGTGCGGGTCGAGGAAGCAGTCCAGCTGGGCCTGGTAGAGCGCCTGCTCGTCGGCCACCGAGGCCGCCGCTTCGATGCGGTCGGCGTCATACAGCAGCACGCCCAGGTAGCGGATGCGACCGACGCAGGTTTCCGAACAGACCGTGGGCTGGCCGGCCTCGATGCGGGGATAGCAGAAGGTGCATTTCTCGGCCTTGCCGGAGCTCCAGTTGTAGTAGATCTTCTTGTACGGACAACCGGAGATGCACATGCGCCAGCCACGGCACTTGTCCTGGTCCACCAGCACGATGCCATCATCCTCGCGCTTGTAGATCGAGCCCGACGGGCAGGACGCCACGCAGGCCGGGTTCAGGCAGTGTTCGCACAGGCGCGGCAGGTACATCATGAAGGTCGATTCGAAGCTGCTGTGCATCTCCTTCTGTACGCCCTCGAACAGCGCATCCTGGCTGCGGGCGCTGAACTCGCCGCCGAGATCGTCTTCCCAGTTCGGCCCCCAGGTGATCTTGTCCATCTTCTTGCCGGTTAGTACCGAGATCGGCCGTGCCGTGGGCGGGGTCTGCATCAGGGGCGCCTTCTGCAGGTGTTCGTAATCGTAGGTGAAGGGCTCGTAGTAGTCGTCGATGGCCGGCAGCTTGGGATTGGCGAACAGATTGGCCAGGATGCGCAGGCGGCCGCCCTGGCGCGGCTCCAGCTGGCCGGCGGCGGTGCGGGTCCAGCCGCCTTGCCACTTCTGCTGGTTTTCCCATTGTTTCGGATAGCCGATGCCGGGCTTGGTCTCGACATTGTTGAACCAGGCGTATTCCACGCCGTCGCGACTGGTCCAGACGTTCTTGCAGGTCACCGAGCAGGTGTGGCAGCCGATGCACTTGTCCAGGTTGAGCACCATGCCCACTTGTGCGCGAATTCTCATGATGCCGTCCTTTCTTGCAGGCTGCCGTCGAGCCAGTCGACCTTGTTCATCTTGCGCAGGATGATGAACTCGTCGCGATTGCTGCCGACGGTGCCGTAGTAGTTGAAGCCATAGGCCAGTTGCGCATAGCCGCCGATCATGTGGGTCGGCTTGAGCACCGCCCGGGTGACCGAGTTGTGGATGCCGCCGCGCTTGCCGCTCAACTGCGCGCCGGGGGTGTTCACGATCTTTTCCTGGGCGTGGTACATCAGGCAGATGCCGCCCGGGATGCGCTGGCTCACCACCACGCGTGCGGTCAGGGTGCCGTTGCTGTTGAAGACTTCGACCCAGTCGTTGTCCACCAGTCCTGCGGCCTTGGCGTCGTCTTCCGAAATCCAGACATGCGGCCCGCCGCGACTCAAGGTGAGCATGCGCAGGTTGTCCGAGTAGGTGGAGTGGATGCCCCACTTCTGGTGCGGCGTGAGGAAGTTGAGCACGATCTCCTTCTCGCCATTGGGGTGCCGCCCGAGCATGGGCGCGACCGTCTTGGTATCGACCGCCGGTTTGTAGACGCACAGGCCTTCACCGAAATCCAGCATCCAGCGGTGGTCCTGGTAGAACTGCTGGCGGCCACTCAGGGTGCGCCAGGGAATCAGTTCATGCACATTGGTATAGCCGGCGTTATAGCTGACCTCTTCTGACTCAAGACCCGACCAGGTCGGCGCCGAGATGATCTTGCGCGGCTGCGCCTGGACGTCGCGGAAACGGATCTTGTCGTGCTCGCGGCCCCGCGCCAGGTGGGTGTGGTCGCGCCCGGTGATCTTGCCCAGTGCTTCCCAGGCCTTGACCGAGACATGGCCGTTGGTTTCGGGAGCGAAGCTGAGGATCATCTCGCAGGCATCGATGGCGCTGTCCAGCCGTGGGCGGCCCTGGCTGATGCCGGGCTCGGTGACGCGCCTGTTCAGTGCGCCCAGTTCGCCCACCTCATGTTCGGTGTTCCAGTTGATGCCCTTGCCGCCGTTGCCCAGCTTGTCCAGCAGCGGGCCGACTGAGGTGAACTTCTTGTAGATGTCGCGGTAGTTGCGTTCCACCACCATGAAACTGGGGGCGGTCTTGCCGGGGATGAGGTCGCATTCGCCCTTCTTCCAGTCCTTCGGTTCGAAGGGCTGGCCCAGTTCGGCCGGGGTGTCGTGCATCAGCGGCTGCAGCACGATGTCGCTGCGGGTGCCGAGGTATTCGCCACCGATCTGGCTGAACTTGCTGGCGATGCCCTTGTAGATTTCCCAGTCGGTCTTGCTCTCCCACAGCGGTTGCACCGCTTCGGACAGCGGATGGATGAAGGGATGCATGTCCGAGGTGTTGAGGTCATCCTTTTCGTACCAGGTGGCGGTGGGCAGCACGATGTCGGCATACAGGCAGGTGGTGCTCATGCGGAAGTCCAGCGTCACCAGCAGGTCCAGCTTGCCCTCGGCAGCCTCTTCCCGGTACTTGACCTCGGCCGGGCGGATGGCCTGCCCGGCGTCGTCGAACAGCGCATGCTTGGTCCCCAGCAGGTATTTCAGGAAATACTCGTGGCCCTTGCCGGAACTGCCCAGGATGTTGGAGCGCCAGACAAACATGTTGCGGGGAAAGTTCTTCGGGTTGTCGGGGTCGTCGCAGCTCATGTTGACGGCGCCGGACTTCAGGGCTGCCTTCAGGTAGTCCTGCGGGGTCTGGCCCAGTGCCTGGGCGGCGTCGCACACGTCCAGCGGATTGGTTTCCAGCTGCGGGGCCGAGGGCAGCCAGCCCATGCGTTCGGAGCGTGCGTTCATGTCGATCATGCTCATGCCGGCCAGCTTGTCCTTGTCGGCGGTGGGGGCGACGATCTCGTCCAGGCCCAGCTTTTCGTGACGCCACTGGCTGGTGTGGGCGTAGAAGAAGCTGGTGCCGTTCATCTGCCGGGGCGGGCGCACCCAGTCGGTGGCGAAGGCCAGCGGCGCCCAGCCGAACTGCGGGCGCAGCTTTTCCTGTCCCACGTAGTGCGCCCAGCCACCGCCGGACTTGCCCACGCAACCGCACATCATCAGCAGGTTGATGATGCCGCGATAGATCATGTCGTTGTGGTACCAGTGGTTGAGCGCGGCGCCGACGATGACCATGCTCTTGCCCTCTGTGTCGTGGGCGTTCTGCGCGAACTCGCGCGCCACCTGGATCACCAGCTCGCGCTTGACGCCGGTGTGCTTCTCCTGCCACGCCGGCGTGTAGGGGATGTCGTCGTCATAGGACTGCGCAATCTGGCCGCCCAGACCCTGGTCCACGCCATAGTTGGCCATCATCAGGTCGTGCACGGTGGCCACCAGTGCGGTGCTGCCGTTGGCCAGGCGCACGTGGCGTACCGGCACGCGGCGTGTCTGCAATTGCTCGGCATCGTCCCCGCCGAAGTAGTTGAAGGCGACCGCGACCACTTCGTCGTGCTGGTCCACCAGCGAGAGCAGCGGCTCGATCTCGCGACCGGAATGACCGTCCCGGCTTTCCAGGTTCCAGCGGCCCAGCTTGGCGCCGTCGTTGACCTGGCCTTCGCCCCAGCGGTAACCGATGGAGCCGTTGGGTGCGACGATCTGGCCCGTGGTGGCATCGATGGCCAGGGTCTTCCAGTCGGCGTTGTTGGCTTCTTCCAGCTGGCCGGGCATCTGCGAGGCGCGCAGCAGGTGCTCCGGCAGGTAGCGGCCGTCGCGTTCCACCAGTCGTACCAGCATGGGCAGGTCGGTGTATTGCCGGACGTAGTGGCGGAAGTAGGGCGAGGGGCGCTGCAGGTGGAATTCCTTGAGGATCACATGGCCCATGGCCATGGCCAGCGCGGCATCGGTGCCCTGGCGCGGGGCCAGCCAGATGTCGCCGAACTTGACCATCTCGCCGAAGTCCGAGGACACCGCCACGGTCTTGGTTCCCTTGTAGCGCACCTCGGTGTAGAAGTGGGCGTCGGGGGTGCGCGTCTGCGGTACGTTGGAGCCCCATACCATGAGGTAGGTGGAGTTGTACCAGTCGGCCGATTCCGGCACGTCGGTCTGCTCGCCCCAGATCTGCGGGCTGGCGGGCGGCAGGTCGCAGTACCAGTCGTAGAAGGACAGGGCCACGCCGCCGATGAGGCTCAGGTAACGGGCGCCGGCCGCATACGACACCATCGACATGGCCGGGATGGGCGAGAAGCCGATCACCCGGTCCGGGCCATACTGCTTGATGGTGTAGGCATTGGCGGCGGCGATGATTTCGTTGGCGGTATCCCAGTCGGCCCGCACGAAGCCGCCCTGGCCGCGCACCGACTTGTAGCTTTTTGCACGGGCGGGGTCGCTGGTGATGGCGGCCCAGGCCTCGACCGGGCCCAGGGTGCGGCGCGCCTCCTGCCACAGTTGCATGAGACGGCCGCGGATCATCGGGTACTTCACCCGCTGGGCGGAGTAGACGTACCAGCTATAGGAGGCGCCACGCGGGCAGCCGCGCGGCTCGTGGTTGGGCAGGTCGGGGCGGGTGCGGGGGTAGTCCGTCTGCTGGGTTTCCCAGGTGATCAGGCCGTTCTTGACATAGACCTTCCAGGAGCAGGACCCGGTACAGTTGACCCCGTGCGTGGAACGTACCACCTTGTCGTGCTGCCAGCGGCTGCGGTAGGCGTTTTCCCATTGGCGGTCTTCGTCGACCACGGCGCCATGGCCATCGGCGAAGGTGGACTTCACCCGCGACATGAACTTCAATCGGTCCAGAAAATGACTCATCGTGAATCCTCGGTTGCGTGGGTGCATACCCCACCTGCGTTATCGATATGGGCAGTCTTGATGGTTGGAAAGTGTAGGCAGGCGCCCCGTCCCTGCCTATTCACCGGCTTGGTCAGGGCAGCCATCCAGGCGGCGGAGGCGGGCTAGTTCGAAAGAACTAGGGCCATCTCAACACGGCATGGGCGCGCCCTTGCGGGCGTAGTACCACCAGGTGATGAGCATGCAGCTGGCGTAGAAGCCGACGAAGACGAACATCGCCATGTCCGGCGCGCCGGTCATCCTGATCGAGGTGCCAAAGCTCTGCGGGATGAAGAAGCCGCCATAGGCGCCGATGGCGCCGGAGAAACCCAGTACGGCCGCCGATTCCTTGCCCGCATCCAGGCGGGCCTGCTGTTGCGCTGCCTCGCCTTGTCCCGCGGCAGCGCGCTCGCGCTCGGTCTGGAAGATGATGGGAATCATGCAGAAGGTCGAGCCATTGCCCAGTCCGGTGAGGATGAACATGCCGATGAAGGAGGCCAGGAACAGCGTGAACTGGTGCGTATGCAGGGCCGGCAGGATGCCCAGCAGGATGGTCAGCCCCATGGCCAGGAACACCCACAGCGTGACGCGCGCGCCGCCGATGCGGTCCGAGATCATGCCGCCCAGCGGTCGCGCCAGGGCACCGGCCAGCGGGCCGAGGAAGGCGAAACGGGCGACTTCCACCTCCGGGAATTGAGCCTTGATCAACATCGCAAACGCCGCCGAAAAACCGATGAAGGAGCCGAAGGTGCCGACATACAACCAGCACATGAGCCAGTTGTGCTTGCGCTTGAAGATCACCGCCTGGTCGGCCAGCGACGCCTGGGCAGAGGCGATGTCGTTCATGCCGAACCAGGCTGCCAGGGTGGCGGCGACGATGAAGGGGACCCAGATGAAGCCGGCATTGGCCAGCCAGTAGCTGCTGTCCAGGCCGCTCTTGGGATCATGGAAGAGCACCCCCTGGCCGGCGATGGAGGTGGCGAACACGGCCGAGGAAATCACCAGCGGCGTGACCAGTTGCACCACCGAGACGCCCAGGTTGCCGATGCCGGCATTCATGCCGGTGGCGTAGCCTTTGCGCGCCTTGGGGAAGAAGAAGCTGATGTTGGCCATGCTGGAACTGAAATTGCCGCCGCCCAGCCCGCACAGCAAGGCCAGGCCCAGCAGGGTGGAGTAGCTGGTGCCGGGGTCGCGCAGGGCCAGGCCCATGCCGATGGCGGGGATCAGCAGGCTGGCGGTGGAAATGGCGGTCCAGCGACGCCCGCCGAACACCGGTACCAGAAAGGAATAGAAGATGCGCAGCGTGGCGCCCGAGAGGGCGGGCAAGGCCGTCAGGAAGAACAACTGGTCCTTGCTGAAGTGAAAGCCGGCCTTGTCCAGATTGGCGGCCACCACGCTCCACAGCATCCAGACTGCGAAGGCCAGCATCAGGCAGGGGATGGAGATCCAGAGATTGCGGTTGGCGACCGGCTCGCCTTGCTTGCGCCAGAAGTCCGGGTTTTCCGGCTCCCAGCGCGTGAGTACGTGGTTCATGAGGTGTCCTTGAAATGGGAAGGGATCAGTCGGCCGCCAGGGCCTTGCGTGGCGCTTGCAGGCCTTCGCGGCGGAACTGGAAGTGCATCCACACCAGCGAAATGCAGACCGTGCCGTAGAGCAGCATGAAACAGGAGCTGCGTACGCCTGTGAGGTCCAGCACCACGCCGAACAGGATGGGCAGGATGAAGCCGCCCAGCCCGCCGGCCAGGCCGACGATGCCGGAGACCGCGCCGATGTTGCCGCTGTAGTCGTCGGAGATGAACTTGAAGACTGAGGCCTTGCCCACCGCCATGGCCACGCCGACCACCATCAGCAGCGCCGTGAAGAGCACCGGGTTCAGGCCGATGTGGAAGGTCCTTGTGCCGCCCACGGTCTGGATGGCGAAATCGGTCTGTGGATAAGACAGCAGGAAGAAGGCCACCCAGCACGCCCACATCACCCACCAGGTGACCTGGTAGGCACCGTACTTGTCGGAGAGCCAGCCGCCCACGGCGCGCAGCACGCCGCCCGGCAGCGAGAAGCAGGCCGCCAGCAGGGCGGCGGTCTTGATGTCGAATCCGTATTCGGTGACGTAGTACTTGACCATCCACAGGCTCAGACCCACATAGCCGCCGAAGACCACCGAGTAATACTGGCAATAGCGCCAGACCCTGGGGTCCTTGAGCATGCGCACCTGGTCCATGAAGCCGGTGTCGGACTTGACCTGGTGCGCCGGGTCGGTCGACGAGCCCAGCCAGAACAGCAGGGCTGCGGCCAGCATCAGGGCGGCATAGACCTTGGGTACCAGCATCCAGCCACCGGCGGCGATGAGCACCGGCGCCACGAACTTGTTGACCGCCGCGCCCGAGTTGCCGGCGCCGAACACGCCCATGGCCAGGCCCTGGCGTTCCTTCTTGAACCAGCGCGCCACATAGGGCGTGCCGACCGAGAAGGAACCGCCGGCCAGGCCCACGAACAGGCCCAGTACCAAGAAGTGCCAGAAGGCGGTGGCGTAGGAAATCAGCCAGATCGGGACCACCGTGCACAGCATCAGGATGAAGAAGACGATGCGCCCGCCGTAGCGGTCGGTCCAGATGCCCAGCGGCACCCGGATCAGGGAGCCGGTCAGCACCGGCGTGGCGGTGAGCAGGCCGAATTCGGTTTCGTTCAGGTGCAGGGCATTCTTGATGGGGATGCCGATGACCCCGAACATCATCCAGATGGTGAAGCAGACGGTGAACGCGAGCGTACTGGAACCCAGCACGCCATAGGCCTTGCGCTGGTCGGACATGGAGCCTCCTGCGGATGTTGATCGATGGGTCCAGCTTAGCGATCGGTGCAGGCCGGCAACATCGGTCCGACGGAGAGGCGGGGGAAGGGAGAAGACGGAGGCAGTAGGGGCAGGCTGCCCGCCGGAAGAACTAGTTCTTCCGGTGGAGCAGGTCAGACCGGGTCAGTTTGCTGACAGGGTCTGCTCGGCCTTATCCAGCCAGGTGGCGAGGCTGTCGGTGAGGTCCTTCTGGCTGAAGGAACAGCTTTCCTCGGTGAAGAGGCTGCCGGCTTCGAGGCGGCCCAGCAGGTCTTCGGCAACCTGCTGGTAACGGGGTGGCAGGGCTTGCATCACGTCGTCGCGGGCGCGCCAGGTGGCGCACAGGGTGGCGATGCTGGCGCGTTGCTCGCACAGGGCGGTGAGGGCCTCGCGCATGGGGGCCAGTTGCTGGGCGGCGGGGTGGCTCATGGTGGGCTCCCGGTCAGGCGCGGGCGGCGATGACGAACAGGGCGATCACGCTCAGGTAGCCGACCGCCCAGACCGCGGAGCGGGCCGAGGGCTTGTCGTTCAGGTAGAACAGGGTATAGAGCAGGCGGGTGGCGATGAAGACCACGCTGGCGATATCGATCTGGCCCTGGGCGGCACCGGCCTGCTGCGCCACCAGCACGGCGGCGGCGAAGAAGGGGAAGGCCTCGAAGTGGTTGCGGTGGGCGTAGTCGGCGCGGCGGCGCACACCGGTCTGCTGGTCCAGCCAGGCACGCGGTTCGGCGTTGTCGAAGTCCTTGCGACCGCGCTTGGCCACCGCGATGGTGAACACCGGCATCAGGCCGGCGATCAGGATGCACCAGTTGGACAGGGTCATGGGTTCAGTCTCCTCGTTGGGTTGTCGTGTTCGATATTGCGTTCGATGTCGGGTATGGCGCGCCCGATGTGCGCCCAGGATGGGTTCACAGCTCCTTGGCTGCGAAGGTATTGCAGGCGCTGACCTTGCCTTCGTTGATGCCGCGCTTGAACCAGGTCACGCGCTGGGCGGAGGTGCCGTGGGTGAAGGAGTCAGGCACCACCACGCCGCGCGCCTGGCGCTGCAGGGCGTCGTCGCCGATGGCGGAGGCGGCGTGCAGGGCGTCTTCGATATCCCCTTCTTCCAGGATGTGACGTGCCTGGTTGGCGTGGAAGGCCCAGACCCCGGCGAAGCAGTCGGCCTGCAGTTCCAGTCGCACCGACATGGCATTGGCCTGCTTTTCGCTGGCATTGCGGCGGGCCGCATCGACCTTGTCGGAGATGCCCATCAGGTGTTGCACGTGGTGGCCGACTTCATGGGCGATCACATAGGCCTGGGCGAAGTTGCCGGAGACCTTGAAACGCTGCTTCATCAGTTCATAGAAGGACAGGTCGATGTAGACCTTCTGGTCGCCCGGGCAATAGAAGGGACCGGTGGCGGTCTGGCCGGTGCCGCAGGCAGTCGGCGTGCTGCCGGAAAACAGCACCAGCTTGGGCCGCGCATACTGCTTGCCGTTGGCGGCGAAGATCTGGCCCCAGGTGTCTTCGGTGTCGGCCAGGACGGTGGAAACGAAGCGCGCCATCTGGTCGTTGGGCGAGGGTTTATGCGCTGGTGCCTGTTGCTGTACCGGTACCGGGCCGCCCCCGCCGGAGAGCAGGTTGAGCATGGTCAGCGGGTTGATGCCCAGGAAGTAGGACGCCACCAGTGCCACGGCCACGGTGCCCAGGCCGATGGAGCGGCCGCCGAAGCCAAAGCCGCCCCCTCCGCCGCCACCTTCACCACGACGGTCTTCCACGTTGTCGCTTTCGCGATTGCCTTCCCATTTCATGATTCGTTCCTCTGCGGGCCTGTCTGCAATGCCCGGATTGTAATGGATGACATGGGGCGCCGGCTTGTCGGGCGTTGTCTGACGGGGCTGGGAGGGTTCCGTCCGATTCCGCCCGATGAGCTGGCAAGGTATCGTGCAAAAAGGGGCAGGCTGGATGTCGGATGACTGGATGCAGGGACGCCTGCTTGGCGCGCTCGGCATTCGGTGCCACACTGGCTGTCTTGATCGCTGCATCGTCAGCGGCATTCCTGGCTGCACCCATCGCTCCACGCAACGCTGCATTGCCCGCTGTACTGCTGGCTGCACTGCTGGCAGCACCCCGTCCGCAACAAGCACAACAACACTGGAGGCGACACATGATCATCTGGCTCATTGTTTTCATTGCAAGCGCATTGGCGCTGATGATGGCGCGTGCCAGCGCCTGGGTCTGGCTGGCGGCCGAGGCGGCCCTGATCTTCCTGGGCGGCGCCGCGCTCGATATCGACTGGCCGGTGCGGGTGCTGCTGGCGATCCTGTTGTTTACGCCGACCCTGGTGGTGGCGATCCGCTCGGTGCGGCAGTCGCTGATCACGCGTCCCGCGCTGGACACGTTCGCCATGATGGCGCCGCGCATGTCCGACACCGAACGCGATGCCATCGAGGCCGGCACCACCTGGTGGGATGCCGAGCTGTTCTCCGGCAAACCGGACTGGGAGCGCCTGTTCGCGCTGCCAGCGCCGCGCCTGACACCGGAGGAGCAGGCTTTCCTCGATCACGAGGTCGAGCAGCTGTGCGCCATGGTCAGCGACTGGGACACCAGCGTGAAGACCCAGGACCTGCCGCAGCAGGCCTGGAAGTTCATCAAGGAGCGCGGCTTCCTGGGCATGATCATTCCGCGCCAGTACGGCGGCAAGGAGTTCTCGGCCTACATGCATTCGCAGGTGGTGATGAAACTGGCCTCGCGCAGTTCGGCCGCGGCCATCGCAGTGATGGTACCCAATTCGCTGGGGCCGGCCGAATTGCTGCTGCATTACGGCACCGAGGCGCAGAAGGACCACTACCTGCCGCGCCTGGCACGGGGGCAGGAGATTCCCTGCTTCGCACTCACCAGCCCCTATGCGGGTTCGGATGCGGCGGCCATTCCGGATATCGGCATCGTCTGCAAGGGTCGGTATGAGGGACGCGAGACGCTGGGCTTCCGGGTCACCTGGAGCAAGCGCTACATCACCCTGGCGCCGGTGGCCACCGTGCTGGGCCTGGCCTTCCGGGCGCGCGATCCGCATGGTCTGCTGGGCTATGCGATGGAGCCCGGCATCACCTGCGCGCTGATCCCCACCGACCATCCAGGAGTGGTCACCGGTCGTCGACACTGGCCGCTCAATGCGGTGTTCCAGAATGGTCCGACCGAGGGCACCGATGTCTTCATCCCGATGGAGTGGGTGATCGGCGGCGTGGCCCAGGTCGGACGCGGCTGGCGCATGCTGATGGAATGCCTGGCCGCGGGGCGGGCGATTTCGCTGCCGTCGTCCAGCGTCGGTTTTTCCAAGATGGCGGTGCGCGGTACCAGTGCCTATGCCGCCATGCGGCGCCAGTTCAAGATCGAGATCGGCAAGTTCGAGGGCGTGCAGGAAGCGCTGGCGCGCATGGGCGGGCATCTCTACATGATGGATGCCACGCGCCGCCTGTCGGCACTGGCGGTGGATGCGGGCGAGAAGCCGTCGGTGATCTCGGCCATCTCCAAGTACCACGTCACCGAGCGCGGGCGCATGGTGGTCAATGACGGCATGGACGTCATCGGTGGCAAGGGCATCTGCATGGGGCCGGGCAATTTCCTGGCGCGGGTGTACCAGCAGATTCCGATCGCCATCACGGTAGAGGGCGCCAATATCCTGACGCGCTGCCTGATCATCTTCGGCCAGGGGGCGATCCGTTGCCATCCCTATGTGCTGCAGGAGCTGGCTGCGGCCTCGGAGGAGGACCGCGAACGCGCGGTGCAGGCCTTCGACCGCGTGCTGTTCGCGCACCTGTCCTTCGCGGCGGCCAATGCGGCGCGCAGCCTGGTGGGCGGCATCAGCGGCGGCTGGCTGTTGCCGGCACCGTCCCAGGCGGCGCATGCCACGCGCCGCTACTACCGCGCCGTGGTCCACCTGTCCTCGGCCTTTGCCTTGCTCACCGATGTCAGCATGGCCGTGCTGGGCGGTACGCTCAAGTTCCGTGAACGTATCTCGGCGCGGCTGGGGGATGTGCTCTCGCAGTTGTACCTGGTGTCGGCGGTGTTGAAACGCTTCGAGGACGAAGGTCGTCAGGAAGCTGACCAGGCCTACGTGGACTGGTCGGTGCAGGATGCCCTGAACCGGGCGCAGGAAGCCATCGTCGAGACCCTGCACAACTTCCCCAACCGGCCGGTGGCGCTGCTGCTGCGGGTGCTGATCTTCCCGCTGGGGCTGCCTTATCGCAAGCCATCGGACCTGCTCGGCACGCTGGTGGCCAAGGCCATGCAGACCCCGGGCGCAAGCCGCGACCGGCTGGTGGCCGATACCTATGTGCCCGGCGAAGGTGATCCGCTGGCCTGCGGCGAACTGGCCTTTGCACTGGCGCCGGTGGTGCAGCAACTGGAGCAGCGGCTCAAGCCGGAGATCAAGGAAGAGCGGCTGCCGCCGATGCCGCAGAGCCTGCGCGAACTGCCGGCCTGGAGTGCACTGGTCCTGCAGCGCGGACTGATCTCGCAGCAGGAGAAGGAAGTGCTGGATGCCTTCGCCCACTATGGGGACCTCAGCGTGCAGGTGGACGATTTTGCGGCCGACTTCGACCGGGCCGAGAACATGGCGGAGGTTTCCTAGTTCGCGTAAGCTGCCGGCTCCGGATACAGCCACAGGATGAACCATGACCCGACAGCCCCGCATCTACCTCGCCGGTCCCGATGTCTTCGCGCGCGACTATGCCGCGCACAAGACGCGCATCAAGCAATGGTGCGGCGAGCTGGGCTTGCTGGCCCTGTGCCCGGGCGATGACGAGGTGCAGGGCGAGAGCAAGTCCGAGATCGCCCGACGCATCTACGAAATCAACGTAGCCCTGATCGAGTCGGCCGATGCCGTGGTGGCCAACGTGCGCGACTTTCGCGGCCATGAGCCGGATTCGGGCACGGTCTTCGAGATCGGGTACGCGGTCGGGCGTGGCAAGAAGGTGTGGTGCTACAACACGCCGGTGCAGGATCTGCTGGCGCAGGTGCCGCAGGGCGAGCCCGGTTACTGCCGCGAGGGCATGCAGATCGAGGACTTCGGCCTGCCACGCAACCTCATGCTGGCGCATGCCGCAGAACTGGTGCAGGGTGACCTGCGCGCCTGCCTGGAGCAGGTGGCGCGCTGGCATGCGGGACGGCGCTGAGCCCGTCTGCGCGACATCATTGCAGGGGTACGCGCCCCATCAGATAGAACTCTTCATTGGGACGCATGCTGGTCACGTTGGCCAGCCGGTTGGACATGCCGAAGAAGGCCGCGATGGCCGCGATGTCCCAGGCATCTTCCTCTCCCCAGCCCTGCTCCCCGAGCAGGGCGAAATCCTCTTCGTTGACCGCCCAGGCGCTGGTCGAGACCTTCATGGCGAAATCCAGCATGGCCATTTGCCGCGGGCTGATGTCGGCCTTGCGGTAGTTGATCGCGACCTGGTCGGCCAGCAAGGGGTCCTTGGCGCGGATGCGCAGGATCGCACCATGCGCCACCACGCAGTACTGGCATTGGTTGGCATTGCTGGTGGCGACCACGATCATCTCGCGCTCGGCCTTGGTGAGCTTGCCGGGCTTGTCCATCAAGACATCGTGATAGGAGAAGAAGGCGCGGAATTCGTCCGGGCGGTGCGCCAGGACCAGGAAGACGTTGGGGATGAATCCTGACTTCTCCTGCACTGTCAGGATGCGCTGGCGGATGTCCTCGGGAAGCTCGTCGAGTTCGGGGATGGGAAAGCGGCCGATGGGGGCGGTCGGGGTCATGGGGTCTCCTGTTGTCGTGGTGTGCAGGGCAGTGGCTGCCCCGCAGAGAACATAGCACTTCTTCCGGTCGTTCAATGTCGCCAGCCTGACGGTGAAGCCTTTTGCTTCATGTATTGATCAAATGCAATGAAAAATATGATTAAGATATATCTTGAAATATTCAGTATAAAGATATATCTTGGCTATATCGATCGACACGCAGCGTGCGTCAGTCGCTGCCTTTAGCAAACCGACAAGAAGGAAATACCATGTTCAAGCATCTATTCGGCCACCACGGCCAGCCGGGCCACGGCCCCATGCACCAGCGCCACGACCGTCCGCACCATGGCGGCGGCCTGTTCGATGAAGAGGGCCATCGCGGCCACCACGGGCCGCGTGGCCGCGATGGTGGCGGTGGGGGCGGTCGCGGTGCGCGCATGTTCGAGCAGGGCGCATTGCGCATCGTGATGCTGCACCTGTTGCAGGAAAAGCCGCGTCACGGCTACGACATGATCAAGGCCATCGAGCAGCTGGTGGGCGGTGGCTACAGCCCCAGCCCGGGCGTGATCTACCCGACCCTGACCCTGCTGGAAGAAATGGGCCATGCCTCGGTACAGGGCGAGGAGGGCGGCAAGAAGCTCTACACCATCAGCGCCGAGGGCCGTGCGCATCTGGAAGAGAAGGAAAACGCCGAGATACTGCAGCAGGTGCTGCGCAAGTTCGAACTGCGCCGCCAGGAACGGCCGGATGCCGATTCGCCGGAGCTGCGCCGGGCGGTCCAGAACTTCCGCATGGCCCTGCATACGCGCCTGGCCAAGGGCAAGCTGGAGCAGCAAGAACTGCATGCCATCATCGACATCATCGATCGCGCCGCCGTGGCGGTGGAGCGGGCCTGAGCCCCAAAGAAGCAAGCAAGGAGAGCAACATGAAGGAACATCGCTACCGCATCACCCTGGAACACCTGGCCACGGCGTCGGAGGGGCAGACGTTGCATGAGCCCATCAGCTTCGAGGCCGGCAATCATGACGATATCTTCAGTATCGTCGAGCGTCTGCGCGGCAATGCTCAGTTCGATAGCGATACCAGCGCGCAGCTGGCGCTGGGGCTGAAACTGTTTTCGGAGGTGATGCTGAAGAACCGCAAGCATCACCTGTTCGAAGAGATACAACCGGCCCTGCGCGACTTCATCATGAAGCTCAAGGCGCAGGGCAAGGCCGCCGCAGAATAAAGCGGCCAGCCGGCGGCGCCCTTACTGGTTGGCCGGCGCGATCATTTCAGCGTAGTCATAGAGCGCACCCAGGATGTCCTGGGTGCGCTCGTCGTCTGCCTGCTCCTGCAACTGGTCGATCTGTTCGAACAACTGGGTGATGGTGCGCGCGCCACCGGCGCCTTCGAACAGGCGGGCAGCGCGATGCTCTTCCCAGTGCTGGGTTTCGTCGGGACGCAGGGTCTCGGGGAAGTTGCGGGCGCGATAGCGGAACAGGATTTCGTTGAGGCGCATATCGTCGAAGGACATGCTGGCCTCGGCCAGGGCGGCTGGAGCCAGGGCGCGCAATTGCGTCAGCTGGCGCCGGTCGCCGTTGCCGATGAAGCCGCCGTAGAGGTCTTCGTCGACGTCGGGTCGTTCTTCGCCCTCGCGCTGGTAGACCTGGCGCCACAGCGAAGACAGGTCGGGCAGGGCGGCGGCATGTTCGGCATGGCGCAGGGCGGTCTCGACGTCAATGCCCAGGGCGGTGGCGCGCTCGGCGCTGAGGGTCTTGAGGCTGCCCACCACCATGGGCGACTTGTTCAGGTGGATGCTCTTGACCGGCAGGCGCTCTACGCCCTCGGGCAGGTCATCGCGGCGGGTGAACATGCGTGTGCGCACGGTGGCCGCGTCCAGGCCGGCCAGTTCGGCGGGGTCGTAGCCCAGGTCCCAGGCGATCACTTCGTTCTTGTTGGTGGGGTGCATGCCCAGCGGCCACATCAGCGCCAGGCAGCCCTGCGCCACCGGGAACATGCCGGAGACATGCAGGAAGGGCTTGGCCGCCGGCAGGCCGATTTCGGCGGCGGCCTTTTCCTTCTTGTGCAGGGCCAGGGCGAAGTCGAACAGGCGCGGGTTGTGCTGGCGGATCAGGCGCGCCAGCGCGATGGTGGCGCGCACGTCGGAGAGGGCATCGTGGGCGGCTTCGTGCAGCAGGCCATTGGCCTTGGAGAGATGCTCCAGCTTGAAGCTGACGCTGCCGTCTTCCTTGGTCGGCCACTGGATGCCGTCGGGGCGCAGGGCATAGGTCAGGCGCACCACATCCAAGAGGTCCCAGCGGCCGCAGCCGTTGGCCCATTCGCGGGCATAGGGATCGATCAGGTTGCGCCAGAACATGAAGCGGGTGACTTCGTCGTCGAAGCGGATGGTGTTGTAGCCCACGCCGATGGTGCCGGGCTCGCCCAGGGCCTCTTCGATCTGCGCGGCGAATGCGTGTTCGGGGATGCCGTGTTCCAGGCAGTGCTGCGGCGTGATGCCGGTGATCAGGCAGGACACCGGGTCGGGCAGGTAGTCCGGCGCCGGCTTGCAATAGATCATGATGGGTTCGCCGATCTCGTTGAGTTCGGCATCGGTGCGCACGGCGGCGAACTGCGCGGGACGGTCACGGCGCGGCACGGCGCCAAAGGTTTCGTAGTCGTGCCAGAGGAAGGTGTGATTGGACATCGCGACGGGCTTCTATGGGAATCGCGCGATTATAGAGCCTTGTGGCCTGCGCGCCGTGATCAGTGCGCAGGCCGGCGGGATTGCGGAGGGTTTCTCGATCGATGCCGAGGGCCTGGATGGCGGCGTTACTGCAAGGCCGGCGTATCGCGCTTGAGCACCTTGCGCAGCAGGTCCTGCAGGGTGCCGCTGCGCAGGGGCGGGTTGCCGCCGGCGTACTGGATGTTGTCGATCACCCAGCCGCGGGCGTCGCGGGTCAGGCTCAGGCGGTCGGTCCATTTGGCCGGGGATTGCAGCTTGGCATCGCTGAAGATCAGTTCCACCGTGCAGGTCGCTTCACGTTCCTGGGCTTCGCACTGAACCACCCGGAAGGTCGAGGCCCCATTCGGGTTGCCGGTGAACAGGTCGCCCTGTACCAGGGGTGGCAGCGGCTCGGCATCGGGATCGGCGGCCAGGTCGGCGGCGGCCTGGGCGGTGCGGGCTTCCTGGGCGACCGAGACATCCTTGAGCAGGTCGAACAGCGACACCGACAGGAAGCTGCGGAAGGTGATCAGTTCCTGCAGGGTCAGTGCGCCAACGGGCCTGGCCGAGGCGTGGGCCTGGTAGAACTCCGTGACCAATTCCTTGGCTTTGCCGTCTTCATTGGCCGTGCACGCTGCCAGCAAGAGGCTGGCGGCGGCGAAGAGTGTCGTACCGATCCGCTTCAATCTGATTCTCCCTGTGCCGTGGTCGCGTGCGTGGTAGAGGGGCATGCGGCCGACGGCCTGTTGATCTGTTATTTCGTTATTACCTTGTCATCAGTGGAATGTGAACGATTGCGTGAGCAGATCGACAAGCATTCCCGGTGGCAAGCTTACGCCTCCCGGCTCGGCAGGAAGGCCCGAAATACATCGCCAAAAGGCCGCCAATTCGCTGCAAATGCCGCCTTGAAGCGGACTGACGAGGCGTGCCGGCTCGCTCTGGGGCGGGTGCCACGTTTGTTGCCGGGGCGCCTTATTCGGTCTGCTGGATGGCGTCGCTGAGGTTGTCGGTGAGGTATTCGCGCTGGGAAGACTGGTCGTTGCCGATGAATTCGATGTCATCGATGCGCCACTGGCGGTTTTCGCGGACCAGCAGGATCTTGTCGTTCCAGGATTCGTCGCTGCCCGATTGCTGGTAGCGGAAGGCCACTTGGCAGGCGGCGCGATCCGCTTCGCTGTCGCAGGACTGGACGGCGAAGGAAGTGGCGCCCTCGAAGAGCGAGGTGAACAGATCACCCTCGACGATGGGGGCCGCCTGCGGGCCGGCGGCGGCCTGGTAGCGGGCGTCGGCGGCTTCGGCCCGGGTCAGCAGGTTGTAGAGGGAGCGGCTGACCAGCGGTTCGAACTGCTTGAGTTCATCGGCCGAGGGCAGGCCGGGGGCGTTGTGCTTGAGGTGGATGCGGTAGAAGTCGCCGACCACTTCGGCCTGCTGCTGCTCCTCGCCGCTGAAATTGTTGCAACCCGACAGGGTCAGCAGCATGCCCAGGGCGACGGCGCCGGCACCGGTACGCAATGCATGGGCGGAAGAGGGGGCGGCCGCGGGTGAGGCTGAAGGTGAGGCTGGGCGGGGAGGAGGGGCGGGACGGTGCAAAGTGGTCATCCTGGTGTTCCTGGCGCCGGGTCTTGCCCGGTGCTCGTGTCATGGCGGCAGATGCGGCGAAGAGGGCGCTGTGCCCGGTTACGGCCTGATGCAGGGTTGATGCTCTTGGGTCTGCCCGGTTAGTCCGGGACGAGTCGCAAACGTTCCGCAGCGCCCCGGTTGGAGGCGCTGCAGGGTGGCGATGCCGGTGGTGCTGCTTGGTGCCGACGATCAGGGGGGGCGGCTTAGACCGATTCGGTCAGCAGCGAGAAATGTTCCACCTGCGGGGCGCCGGCGAAGAAGGGGCCGACGATGCCGCGCCATTCGGTAAAGGCGGGCGATTCGCGGAAGTCCACGGTATGGTTTTCCAGGGTGGCCCAGTACACCATGAGCAGGTAGCGCTCTGGCGATTCGACGCCCTTTTGCACCTTGTGGCCGAGATAGCCGGTGGCCTTGCTGATGGTCTGCGCCAGGCCGCGCTGGATGGCGTCGTCGAATTCGGCTTGCTTGCCGGGTTGGATGCGGATGTCCGCCAGTTCCAGGATCATGTGGTTCTCCATTGTGCAGTGCATAGTCGAGGGTGGCCGCTGGCGCCGTGGTGCGTCGGCGGGCCGCACGATTATCACATTTTCCCCGGAGGCCGGCGTTCAATGGAATTTGTGGTCGGCTGAAAAGCTTTCACGCGCGTCCTGCGGCGGCCTGTTTTGGGGCGTCGTCATGGTGCGCGCAGGTTTTTTGCACCGTCTGGCGGCAAGCCGTGTGGATGCCGAAATCTTTTACGGATTTATTTTGCGTCCACGCGCCGCAGCAATTGTTATTTGGGGCCGCGCTCAATACACTAGCTCCCGTTTTATCTATCCAAAATCAAAACAAATCCACAACGAAAGGGATCTCCATGTCGGGTTCGTATTTCCCCCAATGGCGGCTGCGCCAAAGCACCACTGACGGCCAGGGAGCCGTGATCGCCGCCGACGAGCGGCTGCCTGCGCCACAGACCCTGGCCATGGGGGTGCAGCACGTGGTGGCCATGTTCGGTTCGACCGTGCTGGCGCCGCTGCTCATGGGCTTCGATCCCAACCTGGCGATCCTGATGTCCGGCGTCGGTACGCTGCTGTTCTTCCTGCTGGTGGGCGGCCGGGTGCCGAGCTACCTGGGGTCCAGCTTTTCCTTCATCGGCCTGGTCATTGCGGTGACCGGTTATGCCGGTTCCGGTGCCAATGCCAACCTGGGCGTGGCGCTGGGCGGCATCATCGCCTGCGGTGCGGTGTATGCGGTGATCGGCCTGATCGTGGCCGGCGTCGGTACCCGCTGGATCGAGTCGCTGATGCCGCCGGTGGTGACCGGTGCGGTGGTGGCGGTGATCGGCCTGAACCTGGCGCCGATCGCGGTCAAGGGCGTCTCGGGCAGCAATTTCGACAGCTGGATGGCACTGGCCACCGTGCTGTGCGTGGGCTTCGTCGCCGTGTTTACGCGTGGCATGCTGCAGCGCCTGCTGATTTTGGTCGGGCTGCTGCTGGCCTATGTCCTGTATGCGGTGCTGGCCAATGGCATGGGCCTGGGCAAGCCGATCGACTTTGCCAGCGTGGCCAATGCCGCCTGGTTCGGCGTGCCGCACTTTGCCACTCCGGTGTTCCAGGCCAGCGCGATGGCCTTGCTGGCTCCGGTAGCGATCATCCTGGTGGCCGAGAACCTGGGTCACATCAAGGCCGTCTCGGCCATGACCGGCCAGAACCTGGACCGCTACATCGGTCGCGCCTTCATCGGTGACGGCCTGGCGACCATGCTTTCGGGTAGCGTCGGCGGCACCGGCGTGACCACCTATGCCGAGAACATCGGCGTGATGGCCGTGACCAAGATCTACTCCACCCTGGTGTTCGTGGTGGCGGCGGTGATCGCCATCCTGCTGGGCTTCTCGCCCAAGTTCGGCGCGGTGATCCTGACCATCCCCGGGGCGGTGCTGGGCGGTGTATCGATCGTGGTGTTCGGTCTCATTACCGTGTCCGGCGCCCGCATCTGGGTCGAGAACAAGGTCGATTTCTCCAACAATACCAACCTGATCGTGGCGGCCGTGACCCTGGTGCTGGGCGCGGGCGACTTTACCCTCAAGCTGGGCGGCTTCGCGCTGGGTGGCATCGGTACCGCCACCTTCGGGGCGATCATCCTGCATGCGCTGCTCAAGCGTCGGGGTTGATTCCATCCTGACAATTCGTGTGGGCGGGAAGGAAGAGGCCGGTTCGGGTCGGGCCGTTCCCGGCAATCGGCCTTGATGTTCTGTTCGTGCTGAATGTTCGGATATGGCGGAGATTTAGTGAAAATTTCCGTTGAGCAATCTCTGTTTGCTGTCTATACTTTGGCGCGTTGCAGCGCAGCGTCGCCGCCATGGCCCCGGGGGGCCGGGCAGGAGGCCAGGACAGCCTGCTACACGTCGTCGGGCCAGGTCTCTTGCCAGGCTCGCTTATCAGGGGAATCACCGCATGAACTCCGCCATCCGCCTGCCAGCCTTGCTGTGCATCGCCCTCCCTTTGCTGTCGGCCTGTGACGCCCTGGCCGGCAAGAAGGACTACGCCTATTTCCGCCAGCATATGGACGAGGCCAAGTCGGTATCCGACCAATGCCAGCTCAATGGCACATCGGGCATGAACCAGTCCCAGATCAAGGTCTGCGAAGCCGCCCGCGAAGCCTGGGCCAATCGCAACTTCAACTATTGATCGGCTGAGGCGGCCCGGACGCGGCCTAGCATCGTCACGGCGCTGTCACAAATCTGTCAAAGACGGTCGTTAGAATGCGGGGTTTTCGATTGCCCTCTTCCCTGACTGGCCGCTCATGCACAATCCGCCGGATACGCCGCAAGCCTTGCACCTGCTCTACGAGCCGGCCGGATTCATCTGCTCCTTCCGTTTCGAGGAGGGCCGTGCCCGGCAGATGAACTGGAACGAGGTGGTCGATGATCATCCGGTCGCGCCGGCCTTTAGCTGGCTGCACGTGAAGACGGCCGACGTGAAGATCCAGCAATGGCTGGCCCACCACAGCGGCATCCCCGAATACATCACCGAATTCCTGCTCAGCAGCGACACCCATCCGGGCCTGCATGCCACGCCCGACAGCGTCTACGGCACCTTGACCGACATGAAGATGGAGATCGGCGACACCGGCACCGAGAAGGGGGCGCTGCATTTCTACCTGGACCGCACGCGCCTCCTGACGCTGCGCACCCAGCCGCTGATTTCCACCAACATGCTGCGCCAGAAGGTGTTGGACGGCGGTGATTTCGACAATCCCATGGACCTCTTCGCCGAGCTGCTGCGCTGCCTGGCCGACGGCTTCAATGCGCGCCTGGACAAGCTCAACGACAAGGTGGACGACATCGAGTTTTCGGTGCTGTCGGATCGCCGGGCTGAAGACCGGGCCGAGCTCTCCGGGATTCGCCGCCAGCTGGCCGAGCTGCGACGCTTCATCGCGCCGGAACGCCGCATCCTGGCGCAGTTCCAGCGCTTGCGCCCGTCCTGGGTACCGCGCGAGGCGCTGGAAGACCTGACCCATGCACTGGACGAACTCAATGAACTGCATTCCACCGTGGAAGCGGTCTATGAGCGTGCCAAGCTGCTGCAGGAAGAGATCGCGTCGCAGATGTCGGAGCAGATGAACCGCAACCTGATGGCGCTCTCGATCCTGACCGCATTGTTGATGCCGGCCACGCTGGTGTCGGGGATTTTCGGGATGAACGTGGCAGGTCTGCCGGGTCTGCATGACGAGACCTCGTTCTGGATCGTGATGGGGCTCATGGGTGGCCTGGGGGTGGCGACCGTGGCCTTCCTGCGGTGGATGAAGATCTTCTGAGGAAGATCTTCCAGATGGCGCTTGAGGTGCTTGAGGTGCCTTGTGCGCTTGAGGTGCTTTGGGCGCTTTGGGCGCTTCAGGTGCGGCAGGCACCTGCAGCGTTTCAGTCGCGTGCTGCCATGGCTTCCTCGCTCTCGCGGATCAGCTTGTCGATGTCCAGGTTGTCCACTGCTTCCACCCGCAACGACAGCGGGCGCCACAGCGAATACAGCCACAGGCCGATGGTGCAGAGCGTGCCCAGGAACAGGGTGATGAAGCCGGAGAGGAACAGCCCGATGAAGGGTGAGGCGATCAGGCCGTCATAACCGATCAGGTGCTTGCCGTCCCAGGTGATGGTCTGGGCGCCGAACAACGACAAGACCCCCATCAGGGTCGAAAACGGTACCAGTGAAAACGTGGTGCCGATGGCCAGCAGCTTGTAGATGGACGCCATCGACATGCGCTGGATCTTGATCTGCTCGAACATGAGCCTTCCCCTTGCTCGTCCGCGTGGAGTTGTCCACGCCGCTGCGCCTTCCCGTGCACGGACGGCGTAGCGCATGGCGCCGCCCGCGTGGCCTTGCGGCCGGTTCCCCGGAATACCGGGATTACTTGCCCCAGCTGTCCTTGAGCGTGACCGCGCGGTTGAAGATCGGCTGGCCTTCGGTCGAGTCGACGCGGTCGGCCACGAAATAGCCGTGGCGCTCGAACTGGTAGATCTCGCCGGGCTTGGCGCTCTTCAAGGTCGGCTCCAGGTAGGCGGTGATGACTTCCTTGGAGTTCGGATTCAAGGCCGCCAGGAAGTCCTTGCCGCCGGCATCCGGATGCGGGTCCGAGAAGAGGCGGTCGTACAGGCGTACTTCGGTGGCCAGGGCGTGCTCGGCGCTGACCCAGTGCAGGTTGCCCTTGACCTTGTAGTTGGA
>PJUA01000191.1_pt1 | contig 52059 bp, 46 predicted proteins | sample 1512151 | NCBI WGS metagenome assembly PJUA01 (sample SAMN08177678, study PRJNA422409) | Soil metagenome, whole genome shotgun sequencing project. | isolation source: Soil enriched on filter paper: beechwood xylan treatment | place: USA: Madison | collected 2015-01-15
CATAGGACAGCACCTTGATGCCGGCCTTCTTGGCTTCCTTGATGGTGTTGGTCAGCACGGTGGCATTGAAGGGCACGATCACGATCACGTCCACGCCACGCGAGATCAGGTTCTCGATCTGGGAAATCTGGCGCTGTTCGCTGGCATCGGCCGATTGCACGAACACCTTGGCACCCAGCTTCTCGGCAGCGGCGGTGAAGAAATCGCGGTCACGCGCCCAGCGCTCCACGCGCAGGTCGTCGATGGAAAAGCCGATCTTGGGGTTCTTGGCATCGGCCATGGCGCTGCCGGCCACCATGGACAGGGTGGTCACGGTCATCAGCGCCAATACGGTCTTCTTCAGCATTGCCTTCATAGTCCAGTCTCCGATTTGAATTAAATTTGATTATGATTTTTGAAGCGGCGCTGTCCGGTGGATGTGGAGGCCTGATCTGGTGCAAAAGCTTCCAAAGCCGCATGGGGCCGGGTAGGGCAGGGGACGAATGCGCCGCATGATGGTGCGAGGGGGATACTAGCCCCGGGCCAATCCCCTCTACAATTACGAAATTGACCAAACGGCTTAGTGATTCTTTTTGTTGCAGGAGCACATATCGGTCATTTCGACCACGGCTCGCTACAATTCGACACCAGAGCCCATCCAGACAAAAATGGCGCGCGCCAGCGACGCCACCCCAAGGAGACACAGCGTGGCAAAAGTACCCACGGTGCACAGGATTGCGTTGCTCTTCAATGGCAACAAGATATTCGACCGGGAAATCATTTCCGGCATCGGCGAATACATCAGCAGTACCCGCGCTTCCTGGGACCTCTACCTGGAAGAGGACTTCCGCTGCCGTCCCCAAGGCATAGAGCGCTGGGCCGGACACGGCATCATTGCCGACTTCGACGACCCGGTCACCACCGCCGCGCTGGAAGGGGTGCAACTGCCGGTGGTAGCGATTGGCGGCTCCTACGCCGATCCTTCCCAATATCCGGCCAACCGCCCTTATGTGGCGACCGACAATGTGAAGATGGTCAAGCTGGCCTACGACCACCTGATCGAGGCCGGCCTGCAGCATTTCGCCCTGTTCAGCCTGCCCGAGTCCGACTGCAACCGCTGGGCGCAGGAGCGCGAGCGCATCTTCACCGGCCTGACAGCCGCCGACGGCATCGAAGGGCATATCTACCGGGGCGTGGGCACCAGCGCGCAATCCTGGGATACGGCCGTGGAACAGCAGATCGCCTGGGTGCGCAGCCTGCCCAAGCCGGTGGGCATCATCGCCGTCACCGATGCCCGTGCGCGCCAGCTGCTGCAGGCTTGCCTGTTTGCCGGCATCGCCGTGCCCGAACAGGTGGCGCTGATCGGTATCGACAACGATCCCCTGGCCCGCGTGCTGACGCGCATCCCGCTCAGTTCAGTCATCCAGGGCAGCGTCGAAATGGGCCGCACCGCTGCTCACCTGCTGCACCAGATGCTGCATGGAGCGCGCTTTCCGGACACGCGCATCATGGTGCCGCCGGTGGGCATCAATGTCCTGGCCTCCAGTCGCCACGAGGTACGCAATCACCCGCATGTGATGCAGGCGCTGCATTTCATCCGGCAATACGCCTGCCAGGGCATCAAGACCGATCAGGTGGCCGATTACGTGGGCATCTCACGGTCCTCGCTGGAATGGTATTTCCGGCGCGAACTGGGGCGCAGCGTCCATGATGAAATCCTGCGCTTCAAGCTGGAAGCCGCCAAGCGCATGCTGGAGCAGGCCGGCAGCCATGCCGCCGAGATCGCCGTGAGCTGCGGCTTCACCACCGTGCAATACATGCACGCCGTCTTCAAGCGCGAACTGGGCTGTACGCCCAGGGAATACCAGGAACAATTCGTCGCCGGGCTGGAGCATTCCGCCGCTCCTGCACCACGGCAGAAAAAGAAAACCGCAGGGAACGCCTTCCTCACCTCCACAAAATGACCCATTTCACCCTTTCCCACACCACCGCCGCCGACGGCATCCAGCTCTATACCCTGCGCAACCATACCGGCATGCGCGTGACCATCAGCGACCTCGGTGCCACCATGGTCAACTGGTGGGCGCCCGACCGCTATGGCCGCGAAGCCGACATCCTGCTGGGCTTCGACCGGGTGGAGCAATACCAGCGCAACCCGGCCTATTTCGGGGCCATCGTCGGTCGCTGGGGCAACCGCATCGCCGGTGGCCGCTTCACCCTCGACGGCGTACCACGGCAAGTCGATTGCAACGAAGGGGAGAACCATCTGCATGGTGGCCGCGACGGTTTCCATGCCCAGCGCTGGCAGGTCCAGCCCGACCCGGAAGGTCTGCGCCTGATGCTGGTGTCGCCTGACGGCCAGGCGGGCTTTCCCGGCACGGTGATGGCATCGGTACTCTATCGCCTGGATGACGACGGCCAGTTGCGCATCGACTACACCGCCACCAGCAATGCCGCCACCCCCATCAACCTGACCTCGCACGCCTACTTCAACCTCAATGGCGGGGCCAGCGATATCCGCGACCACATCATCGCCATCGATGCCGACGCCTATCTGCAGGTGGATGCCAGCCTGATCCCGGAAGCACGCGCCGAGGTTGCCGGCAGCCCCTTCGATTTTCGCCAGCCGGCCCCCATCGGCCCGCGCCTGGACTGGCCCGATCCGCAGCTGAAACTGGCCGGCGGCTTCGATCACTGTTATTGCCTGCGCAGCGAGCACGAACCGGTGCCCGGCGAGAGCCGTGTGGCGCAGACATTGCGCGAGGTCGCCACCGTCTACGAACCGGGTTCGGGACGCGAATTGCGTGTCTCCACCACCGAAATCGGCCTGCAGTTCTACAGTGGCAATTTCCTCTCCGGCGTGCAGGGCAGGGGCGAACAGCCGTATGCCATCCATGACGGCTTCTGCCTGGAAGCGCAGTCCTACCCGGACCAGGTCAACACGCCCCTGAGTGAAGCGGTGATCCTCCGACCGGGCCAGGTCTATCGGCAGACCACGGTATATCGCCTGGGCGTGCGCGACTGAAAGATTGAAATTTTTGAATAAAGCAGTCCTACATCCGCGTTACTGCTGACTTGCCCTTCCTCTCTCTTTAGCCTCCTCCGATCGCGGTGCCGCTGAACGTGGCATCGCGTCCGCTCCCCCGTACGCATCCATTTGTTGTTTTGGTGCTTCAGGTAACTCATCTGGGTGAACCTGTTTGCGTCCATGACTTGCGTTGGGGCTTACAATCCAATAACCTAACTGTTAGGTTTATGAGAATCTGCAGCTACAAGGGTCTGGTCGTTTCCGTCTTCACCCGTGACGAGCACTGCCCGCCGCATGTCCATGTGGGTCACGAGCGTTGGGACGCGCGTTACCAGTTCAGTTTCTGGCATGACGGCGTGGCCTTGTGGGATGTGAGGCCCATGTGGTCTGCCCCCGGCATCGCGCTGCTGGAGGAGTTGAGGCAGGTGATCGAACAGCCGGACCATCTGCGGCGAGCCCGCCAGCGATGGTGGCAGAGCCGGGCTTCGGTCTGCCTCGATCACCAGCAGTGGGACCCGCGCCGGGAAGAAGTCGTCAGTCCCAGTGTTTTCCGGCGGCATGCCGTCGATATTGTGTGGGCGCGTTACGCACCTGAACGTGACAGCACCTTGATTCAACTCGCGGGGCAAGCCAGTCCCCTGGAGATACAGTAATGACCATCATCAAAGCGAAGAAACGCGACAATCCCCCCGTCACCGAAGAGCTGCTCGCACAGGCCCTGGCCCGCGGCAGCAAACGCGCTGGCGCCGCCCTGCAGGCTACGGAGGTGGAGTATCTTCCCGCCTTCGCAGCCATCGCCATCGGTTTTGCCGACAAGACCGCCGTCCTGCTGCCCATCGACAACTACCCCGAGCTGGCCGAACTCAGTGCCGCCGAACTGGGGCGCATCGAACTGGGATACGCCGGCAGTGCCTTGTGCCTGGAAGAGCGCGACCTGCATGTCTCCATCGCCGGCTTGGTGGCCGCCAGCCCGGCCTTGATGAAACTGGCGACGACGGTGGTCGCAACGCGCAACGGCAGCCGCAGTAGCGAGGCCAAGGTCCTGGCCGTGCGTGAAAACGGCAAGAAGGGCGGCCGGCCCCGCAAGCTGCCGCAGGACGTCTAGCCCCCTGCTGGCAATACCCTCGGTCAACGGGGCCTCCCACTGTCGCCACCACCGCCGCCACCGCCACCACCGCATATCCGTCCGCTCTGCGACGGAATTCATTAGTTCGTCTAATATCCGCATTAAGCCCAGGTCAGCTAATCGCCTCCCGCGTGATGCGTCATCATGCAGGAGCTAATGCTCATGCACGGGCTCGCCTTGCTGCGTCCGTTTGCTCCCCCAGGGTCGCGTCCCGCCCTGGTTTGCGTTCTCAACCCCGATGGCAGGAACCATGGAACTCCAGATAAACGACAAGACTTACCAGATCACTTCCGACGCCGATACACCCCTGCTCTGGGTGATCCGCGACGAACTGAGCATGACCGGTACCAAATACGGCTGCGGCCTGGCCCAGTGCGGGGCCTGCTCGGTCCTGGTCGATGGCGAGGTGCTGCGCTCCTGCGTCATGCCGGTGGGCGCCATGGCCGGCCGCAAGGTCAGCACCATCGAGGCGGTGAGCGCCGATCCGGTAGGCAAGCAGGTGGTCGATGCCTGGGTCAAGCACCAGGTTCCGCAATGCGGCTACTGCCAGTCCGGCCAGGTGATGGCCGCAACCGCGCTGTTGAAGCAGGTCGCCCAGCCCAGCGACGAGCAGATCGCTGCCGCCATGGTCAACCTGTGCCGCTGCGGCACCTACAACGCCATCAAGGCCGCCATGCAAGACCTCTCCGGCAGCAAGGGCGCTCCTGCGGCAGCGGCATCGACCCTGCCGGCAGCCCCCAGCGGCCCGGCCGGGGTCAACCAGACCACCGTCGCCGCCGCTGCCGTGGCGGGTATCGGTGCCGTGGCCGCCATCCAGTGGAGCCGCACGCAGAAAGCCAAGGCAGGAAAGGAGCAGGCATGAACCCCTCGCACGATCTTCCAGCCCTGGACCTGCCAGCCGATGGCGAGCCGGTCAATGTCTCGCGCCGCCACTTTCTCCTGACCTCTGCCGGCACCGCTGCCGGCTCTCTGGTACTGGGCTTTGCGCTACCGGCCGGCAACGCCCGGGCACAGGGCAGTGCGGCACCCGCCGCCGCCGGCACGCGGGTGCCGGCCTTCCTTGAGATCCGCCCGGACAACAGCATCCACCTGCAAAGCCCCTTCGTCGAAGGCGGCCAGGGCATCTTCACCGCCATGGCCCAGATCGTGGGCGAGGAGCTCGACGCCGATCCAGCCGGCTTCGTCGTGCATAACGCCCCCGCCAACGACCAGTACAAGGTCATGGACATCGGTATTCGCATCACCGGCGGCAGCATGTCGGTGCGTACCAGCTATCCCACCATGCGCCGCGTGGGCGCGCTGGCGCGCCATTTGCTGATGCAGGCGGCCGCTACGCAATGGAAGGTGCCGCTGGAGAGCCTGTCCACCGAGCCAGGCCGCGTGGTGCATGCCGCCAGTGGCCGCTCGCTGAGCTATGGCGAACTTGCTCCCAAGGCGCTGGACCTGCCCAATCCGCCGCTGGACACCATCAAGCTCAAGCAGGACAGCCAGTTCCGCTGGATAGGCAAGCCCCTGGCGCGCCTGGACGTGCTGGACAAGTCCACCGGTCGCGCCCTCTATGGCATCGATACCCAGGTGGAGAACATGCTCCAGGCCGCCGTACAGCACGCGCCGCGCCTGGGCCTGGAAGTGGGTGGCATCCGCAACGAGGCCGAGGTGCGCAAGATGAATGGCGTGCATTCGGTACACCGCCTGCCCGGTGCGGTGGCCGTGGTGGCCGAGCGCTGGTGGAACGCCAAACGCGCCGTCGAAGCCCTGCAGGTGGATTGGAGCGACCCTGGCCCGGCGCCGGACCGCCGCTATGTGCCGGCGGACTTTTCCACCGAACAGTTCGCCGCGCAACTGGCCAGCTCCACCGCTGCCGTGGATGAGGCCGAGAGCGAAGGCGATGTGAACAAGGCCATCGCCGGTGCCAAGACCGTGGTGCAGGCCAGCTACCGCAGCCAGTACCTGAATCACGCGCAACTGGAGCCACCTTCGGCCACCGCCCGTTTCAATCCCGATGGCACGCTTGAAATGTGGATCCCCAACCAGGCGCCCGAGATGTTCCAGGGCGCCATCGCCAAGCAGACCGGCTTGCCACCGGAGAAGATCCAGATCCACTCGCCGCTGCTGGGCGGCTTCTTCGGCCGCCATTTCCTCTACGAGAGCGCCATGGTATTCCCGCAGGCGATCCAGCTGTCCAAGGCCGTGGGTCGTCCGGTCAAGGTGATCTGGAGCCGCGAGGAAGAGTTCGCCCGCGACACCATGCGGCCCATGGCGGTCGTGCAGTTCCGCGCTGGGCTGGATGAAAAGGGCTTCCCCATCGCCATCGAAGCCATCAGCGCCACCGAAGGCCCCACCGAATCGATTGCCAACAAGCGCAACAAGATCGACCCGACCGCCCTCGAGGGCCTGGCCGGCAAGTCCTACCAGTTCGCCCACAAGCGCATCGGCCAGCGTTTCGTCAAGAATCCGCCGGTACTGGGCTACTGGCGTTCGGTGGGCAACTCGATGAATGACTTCTTCTACGAAGCCTTCCTCGACGAGGTCGCCGACAAGGGCGGCCAGGACCCCTATGAAATGCGCCTGCGCCTGCTGCAGGGCAACGAGCGCCTGACTACGCTGCTGCGGGCGGCGGTCGATCTGTCGGGCGGCTGGAAGCGCGGCCCCTTCACCGCGCCCGACGGCACCCGTCGCGCCCGTGGCGTGGCCATGGCCAAGGCCTTCGGCACCGAGACTGCGGCCATCGCCGAAGTCTCCATCGAGAACGGCCAGGTCCGCGTGCACGACATCTGGGAAGCCATCGACCCCGGCCGCATCGTCAACCCGGCCATCGTCGAAGCCCAGGTCAACAGCGCCGTTTCACTGGGCCTGTCGCAGGTCTTGCTGGAAGAAGTGGTCTACAAGGAAGGGGCCAGGGTGGCGCGCAACTACGACCTCTATCCCATCCTGCCGCCCCAACGTATGGCCCGCGTGCATGTGAAGGTCATCGAGAGCGGCGCCAAGATGGGCGGCATCGGCGAGCCCCCATTGCCGGCCGTGCCACCCGCGGTGGCCAATGCGGTCGCACACCTGACCGGTCAGCGCATCCGCAGCATGCCGCTGTCCCATTACACCTTCAAGGCCTGATGGCGGACTGACGCATCCATGACCACTCCAAAAACCGGGAAGCTGCGCATCTTCCTGCTGATCCTTGTCGCGCTCATCATCGGCGCCGCCTGGGTTGCCCTGCGCACGCCGGCCTCACCCTTCGACGGCAGCGCACCGCCCCCGGCGCCTTCGGCCGAACTGCTCCAGCGCGGCGAATACGTGGCGCGCCTGGCCGATTGCGTGGCCTGTCACAGCACGCCCAACAGCAAGCCCTTCGCCGGTGGCCTGGAAATGGCCACCCCGCTGGGCGCCATCTACGCCACCAACATCACGCCGGATCGCGCCAGCGGCATCGGCGAATACAGTCTGGCCGACTTCGACCGCGCCCTGCGACATGGCGTGGCCCGGGATGGCCACCGGCTCTATCCGGCCATGCCCTATCCTTCCTACGCCAAGATGGCCGATGAAGATGTCAGCGCGCTCTATGCCTGGTTCATGCATGGCGTCAAACCGGTGGTGCAGGCCAACCGCGAGAGCGATATCCCCTGGCCGCTGGACATGCGCTGGCCGCTGGCGTTCTGGAACCTGGCCTTCACCCGTCCGCAACCGTATCAGCCCCAGCCAGGCAAGGATGCCCTGTGGAACCGGGGCGCCTACATCGTCCAGGGCGCCGGCCACTGCGGCAGTTGCCATACCCCGCGTGGTGTCGCCATGAACGAAAAGGGGCTGGACGACGGCCAGCCCCTCTATCTCTCCGGCGCGCTGCTCGATGGCTGGTATGCGCCCAGCCTGCGTGGCGACGTCAATATCGGCATCGGCCGCTGGAGCGAAGAGGAAGTGGTGCAATTCCTCAAGACCGGCCGCAACCAGCACGCCGTGGTCTTCGGCTCCATGGCCGACGCCTTCAACAACTCCACCCAGTTCATGAGTGATGACGATCTGAAGGCCGTCGCGCATTACCTGAAATCCTTGCCAGGCGACCCCGGTCGCGATGGCACCCCCTGGAAGTACGACGCCAGTACCACTGCCGCCCTGGCGCCGCAACGCCTGGAGGGGGGCGGGGCGCGCACCTTCATGGCCAAGTGTGCCGCCTGCCATGCGGTCGACGGGCGCGGCAGGGCGCCCTGGATTCCTCCGCTGGCCGGCGCCGTGTCATCGCTGGCCAGGGAAGATGCCTCGGCCATCAATGTCACGCTCAATGGCTCGGCGAGGGTGGTGGCCGACGGCGTGCCCGATGCCTATCGCATGCCGCCGTTCCGCAGCCAGTTGTCGGACGCTGAAATCGCCGACGTACTGAGCTTCATCCGCACTTCCTGGGGCAACCACGGCGGCGCCGTCAAGGTGGACGATGTCAGCAAACTGCGTGAACGGACCAATCCGGCCAGCAGCAATCCCATCGTCCTGCAGATGCGCTGAGGTTCTCCTCGCGGAAGTCGTACCGGAACCGCCGCCTGCACAGGCGGCGGTTTTTTTCAGGTCGGGGAGGGGGACGATTCAGCCGTCACGCGTGCCTGCTTCATGGCCGCCACCGACATGGCCGCAGGCACGGCCACGCCATTCTTGACGGCCAGCACTTCAGCCATGACGCTGACCGCGATCTCGGAAGGCGTCTTGCTGCCGATATAAAGACCGATAGGGCCGCGCAGGCGCGCCAGGCTTTCTTCGGTCTGGCCGAAGTGGGTCATCATGCGATCCTTGCGGGCGGCACTGTTGCGGCGTGAGCCGATGGCACCCACATAGAAGGCCGGACTGGCAACCGCTTCCATCAACGCCAGGTCGTCCAGCTTGGGATCGTGCGTCAGGGCGATCACGCAACTGCGCTGATCGGGGCGGAAGGCCTGCACGGCGTCGTCGGGCATGTCGGTGACGATGCGCACCCCCGGTACCGCCCAGCCGCCCAGGTATTCCGAACGCGGATCGCACAGCGTCACCGAAAAACCGTTGAAGAGCGCCATCGTCGCCAGGTATTCGGCCAGCATGCCGGCGCCGATCAGGAGCATGCGATAGTCCGGTCCCATCGTATGGCGCAGGGTCTGGCCATCAAACACCAGGTCGGCCGGCGACGGGCTGACGTCCATGCGGCTCTGGCCGGTAAGGCAGTCGACGCTGCGGCAGACCAGTTGCCCGCTTTCCAGCGCCAGTACCAGTTCCTGCAAGGGTGCGGCTGGCGGATCGAATTCCAGCAGCAGCTCCAGCGTGCCGCCGCAGGGCAGGCCGAAGCGGTGCGCCTCGTCGGCGTCGATGCCATAGCGCACCAGCTGCGGCGCCTCGGGGCGGCCCCAGGCAGTGGGGGCGTTCTTGATGTATTGGAACAGCAGGTCATCCTCGATACAGCCTCCCGATACCGAACCGATGAGCCGGCCGTCGTCACGGATTGCCAGTTGGGAGCCCACCGGGCGGGGCGACGAGCCCCAGGTGGAGACAACAGTGGCCAGCAGTGCCCTACGGCCGGCCTGGCGCCACTCATGCAGGGCGCGCAATACCTTCAGATCAGTGGTGTCGTTCATGATGCGTTCGAAATACGGTGATGGACCAGTCTGCCACGGCATCGTGGCGGGAACTCATTAGACCGGCTAATAGACCAATTAAGCTCTGGTCCGCTAGTTCCGGACCACATGATGAGGCAGAATCGGCCAGCCTGCTTGCTTTCCCTCCGGAAAGCGGCTTCCTGCGACGAGCGATGATGCACTGCTCATCCTTCATCCGGTCGTGCCAGCTGTCCTGCGGAGAGGCGGAATTTCAGGCAATAATCGTAGCGGAATAGGTCTGTCTTCACTCCGCCCGCCACGTCACAATGCCCTGTTCCGGGACAGGTTCCCCGCCTTTCTGCACGTCCGTTTTCAATTCCCGTCTGACTCAAGGAGATTCCCATGCAAGTACATGCCTACGGCGCCCACGCAGCCGACAAGCCGCTGGAACCCCTGCAGATCAACCGCCGCGCCACCGGTGCGCATGATGTGCAGATCGACATCGCCTACTGCGGCATCTGCCACTCCGACCTGCACCAGGTCCGTTCAGAATGGGCCGGCACCCAATACCCCTGCGTCCCCGGCCACGAGATCGTCGGTCGCGTCACCGCTGTAGGCGGTCACGTCAGCAAGTTCAAGGTCGGCGACCTGGTCGGCGTAGGCTGTATGGTCGACAGCTGCCAGACCTGTCCCGACTGCGAAGAAGGCCTGGAAAACTATTGCGACAACATGGTCGGTACCTACAACGGCAAGACCGACGACGCTCCCGGCTGGACCATGGGCGGCTATTCGCAGCAGATCGTGGTGCATGAACGCTTTGTGTTGAACATCCGCCATCCGGAAGCCGACCTGGCTGCCGTGGCACCCTTGCTGTGCGCCGGCATCACCACCTATTCGCCGCTGCGCCACTGGGGCGCCGGCCCTGGCAAGAAGGTCGGCGTGGTCGGCATCGGCGGCCTCGGCCACATGGGCATCAAGATCGCCCATGCCATGGGGGCGCACGTGGTGGCCTTCACCACTTCCGACTCCAAGCGTGCCGATGCCCAGGCACTGGGCGCGGATGAAGTCGTGGTCTCGCGCAATGCCGATGAGATGGCCGCCCATGCCAAGAGCTTCGACCTGATTCTCAACACCGTGGCCGCTCCGCACGATCTGGATGCCTTCCTTGGCCTCCTGAAGCGCGACGGCACCATGACCCTGGTGGGTATCCCGGCCGAGCCGCACCCATCGCCCAGCGTGGTCGAGCTGATCATGAAGCGCCGTTCCCTGGCCGGCTCGCTCATCGGTGGCATTCCCGAGACCCAGGAGATGCTGGACTTCTGCGCCCAGCACGGCATCGTCGCCGACATCGAGCTCATCCGCGCCGAGGACATCAACACCGCCTATGAACGCATGCTCAAGGGCGACGTCAAGTACCGCTTCGTGATCGACAACGCCAGCATGGCGGCCTGAGCCACGCCCTCGGCGGTTGCGTGATGCGCTACCGTCTGCTGTCGACGTCATGAACAGGCAGCCGCGAAAACCGGACTGGCACCGTATGGGCCGGTCCGGTTTTTTGAAGTCGATCGATTCGTGAGTATCCTGTCAGAAAATTGAACAATGCTTCTCCGCCTCTCCCTCCCTTCATGAGGCCGACTGTTGTGCCGATGCCCAACCCTCGGATCAACTCTTTTTCCGCTCACTACTCGAAGGGTGGCCGCATGATCAAACGCAATCTCAATGACTTGCTGGGCTTCGTCACCGTCGCCCGCGAGGGCAGTTTCACACGTGCCGCGGCCACGCTGGGCGTGACGCAATCTGCCCTGTCGCAAGCCATCCGTGGTCTCGAAGAGCGCCTGCAGATCCGCTTGCTCACGCGCACCACCCGTAGCATCTCGCTCACGCCGGCCGGTGAACGCCTGATCCAGACCATCGGCAACCGTTTCGACGAGATCGAGGCCGAGCTCGACGCCCTGACCGCCCTGCGTGAAAAACCCGGAGGCACGGTCCGCATCACCTGCGGCGATGGCATGATCCAGCGCGTACTGCTGCCCAAGCTGGCGCCGCTGCTGCAGCAGTATCCGGACATCAAGCTGGAATTCGACATGAGCTACGCCCTGCGCGACATCGTCGCCGACCGCTTCGATGCCGGCGTGCGCTGGGGCAAGACCATCGACCGGGACATGATCGCCATCCCCATCGGCCCGCCGCTGCGCATGGTGGTGGCGGCCTCGCCGGACTATTTCCAGCGCTACCCGGTGCCACGCCATCCGCAAGAACTGATGACGCACGACTGCATCAACCAGCGCATGCCGACCTCGGGCGGGCTCTATGTATGGGATTTCGAAAAAGACGGCGAGAAGATCAACGTGCGGGTGGACGGGTCCCTGATCTTCAATACCGTACCGCCGCAGATCGATGCCGCACTGGCCGGCCTGGGCGTGCTGCTGCTGCCGGAAGACGAGCTGGCCCCGCAGTTGCAGAACGGCCAGCTGGTGCGCGTGCTGGAGGACTGGTGTCCGGTCTTCGAGGGTTACCACCTCTACTATCCCAGCCGCCGCCAGCCTTCACCGGCGTTTTCACTGGTGGTCAATGCGCTGCGCTATGAGGGTAGGCCGCGCCGTTGATGGAGGAATCGACATCCGGGCAGCTGATTCATAAGCTGAACTGATGAAGGCATTCAGCCGACGCGGGCTAATCAGGAAACGGTGTGACAGGGATAATCCTCTGAAACGTTTCAGTTTCCGTGTCAGTTTCCATTTCCGGCCACGACCGCCCATGCTCTCCGCTCCCTTGCCACACCTGGCACTGGCCCTGATCGAGCAGGAGTAGCCCGGCTCATCGCACGATATCCGGTGATACCTTGACCGCCTGCCTGGTCAGGAAGGGGCCAAGAAAATCCACGAAGGCCGCCGCTGCCGGCGTCAGCGAACGCGTGGTCGGCAGATACAGCGACATCTCGCGGATCACTTCCGGTTCTTCGATACGCCGCATCACCAGCCCGAAGGCATGTGCCAGCACGCCCACATACGCCGGGCACAGCGTCACTGCCAGGTCGGCGGCAGCCAGGCCCAGCGCGGTGGAAAGGTGCGTCACCGTGTGGCTGGGCGTGAAGTGCTGCTCCGGCGGCAGTTCGTGCAGGGCCTTGGCGACATGGGTGGCGTAGTCGTGACTGGCGACCACGCTCGGATGACGGGCCAGGGTAGCCCAGGTGATCTTCTTGCGGCGCGCCAGCGGATTTCCTGCGGCACACCAGAGCACCCAGGGCGTCTGGTACAGACTGACCCGGCGCACGCTCTCGCCGGTCGCGCGGTCGGGGCCCACGGCAATATCCACATGGTCGCCATCGACCGCATCGACCAGTTCTTCCACCGCGCAATCGACCAGCCTCACCTGTACCCGCGGCTTGGTCTTGCGATAGGCGGCGATGGCGTGTGGCATCAGTGCGCTGGCTACGAACAGCGGCGCGGCCACGCGCACCACGCCGGTGGTCTTGTTCTTGACGTCCTGCGCGGTCTGCATCGCTGCGCCCAGCTCGCGCAGCACGCGTTCAGCGGCCGGCCGGAAGTCCTTTCCGGCCTTGGACAGGGCCACGCGCCGCGTGGTGCGGTCAAACAGGAGAAAGCCGATTTCCTCTTCCATTTCCTTGATTACCAGGCTGACCGCACCTGCCGTCAGATGCAGGCGCCTGGCCGCCAGGTTGAAGCTCTCGGTCTCGGCCACGGTGAGGAAGGTGCGTAACTGCTTGATGGTCAAATTCATCGCGAGATCGGAAAAAATATCAATGGTAAGTATTGTTTAGAAAAGCTCAATAATAGGCCAGAAGAACTCGCTTGTGACACCTATCCTGCCTCACTACCATCCCAGCACTTAGCCGATAGAGCGAGGCAGGAGACCAGGTGAGTAATCAGGACAACAATCCACATGTGCCTGCACACAACGAAGAGGAAGCGGCGCATTGGCTCGCCGCCACCCGGCGCCGCATTCGTGCTGCGTCCGAGGAGAGCGACCGGCTGGTGATCGAAGGCAGCGGCAGCCGCCGGGACTTTGCCGGCCAGCCAGAGGGAGAGCGCCTGTCCTTGCGCGCCTATCGCGGCATCGTCCGCTACGAACCGGATGACCTGGTCATCACCGTGCGCGCCGGCACTCCCGTGACCGAAGTCCAGCAATTGCTGGATCAGCACGGACAGATGCTGGGATTCGAGCCGCCCCTGCGCCACGGTTCCACCGTGGGCGGGGCAGTGGCGCTGGGCTGGTCCGGCCCGCGCCGGCCGTTTGCGGGCGCCCTGCGCGACCACTTGCTGGGCGTTCGGATGCTCGATGGCGAAGGCCGCCTGCTGCGCTTCGGCGGGGAGGTAGTGAAGAACGTGGCGGGCTTCGATGTGGCTCGGTTGATGGCCGGCAGCCTGGGCATCCTGGGCCCCGTGCTGGAGGTCTCGCTGCGCGTGCTGCCGCGCCCGTCGGTGGAACGGAGTGCGGCCCTGCCAGCGACGCCAGCGAAGGCACTAAGTCTGATGCAGGGCCTGCCGACCGGGCCCGGCCTGCTCACCGCCGCCGCCTATTTGGAGGATCGTCTCTACCTGCGCAGTGCCGGCTCGCTGGCCTGCGTGCAGGCTTTCCTCGAATGCCAGGGCGGCCAGCTCATGGAGCCGGCCGTAGCGCACGCCTTCTGGTCCGCCTTCAGCGATCAGACCCATGCCTGTTTTGCGCCGCCGACCGATGGCCAGCGGCTGTGGCGAATCTCGCTGCGTCCGGGCGCACCGGTCGTTCCGTCCGACCTCGCCACCACCTGTGCCATCGACTGGGCCGGCGCCTTGCGCTGGGCCTGGGCGCCAGCCAACGCTGCCGTTGGCATCATCGGATGGGCTCGCGCCCACGGCGGCCACGCCACCCTGTGGGCGCACGCCAGCGCCGAGGAGCGGCAGGGCGGCGTGTTCCAGGCGCTGCCAGCGCCGGTCATGCGCCTGCATCAGCGGCTCAAGCAGGTGTTCGATCCACGCGGCGTATTCAATGTCGGCCGCATGTATCCCCAATTCTGAGCAAGGAGCCCGCCATGCGTGTCGAATTCGACCACAGGATGCAGGCCAGCACCGCCGCACCCGACGCCCGCCGCATCATCGAGTCCTGCGTCCATTGCGGGATCTGCACCTCGGTCTGTCCTACCTACGAATTGCTGGATCACGAACTCGACAGCCCGCGCGGCCGCATCTACCTGATCCGCGACATGCTGCAGGGAGCGCCGGTCACTACCCGCACCCGCGACCACCTGGATCGCTGCCTGACATGCCGCGCCTGCGAGACCGCCTGCCCCTCTGGTGTGGAGTACGGTCAACTGATCGATATCGGCCGCCAGGAGATCGAGCGGCGCATTCCGCGCAGCCTGTCCGAACGCGGCAAACGTCGCTTGCTACGGCGCGCCCTGCAAAGCCCCCGCCTGCTGCAGTTCGCCCTGCGCGGCGCCTGGATGGTGCGTGCACTGCTGCCAGCGCCTCTGCGCAAGCGTATCCCACCGCCGCCTCTGGCTGCTGACACTGCGGTGTGGCCGCCGGGCGCGCATGCACGCCGGGTACTGAGCCTGCGCGGCTGTGTGCAGGGCGTCCTGGCACCCGGCTACGACCTGGCGCTGGCGCGCATCCTCGACCGGTTCGGCGTGACGCTGGTGGACGTCGCCGGCAGCGCCTGCTGTGGCGCCATCGACCAACATCTGGGCGCGCCACAGGCCGCGGCCCGAACCATGCGCCGCAATATCGATGCCTGGTGGCCGCACATCGAAGCCGGTGCCGAGGCCATCGTCCTCAGTTCCAGCGCCTGCGGCAGCATGGTCGCGGACTATGCGCACCTGCTCAAGGACGATCCGCTCTACGCGGCCAAGGCGCAACGCATCGGTGAACTGCTGCGCGATCCGGCCGAACTGGTCGCCAAGCTGTGGGAGCATGCCAGCCTGCCGCTGAGCGCGTTGCCGCCGGGGCGGGACAAGCTGGTCTTCCATCCGCCCTGTACCCAGCAACATGGCCTGCGCATCAAGGGGCGGGTCGAACTGTTACTGCAGCGGGCCGGCTATCAGCTCACCCCGCTGGCGGAGGGCCACCTGTGCTGCGGCTCGGCTGGCACCTATTCGCTGCTGCAGCCGGCCGTGGCGGGCCGTCTGCGGCAACGCAAGTTGTCCCATCTCCTGGCGGGCCGGCCGGTGGCCATCGCATCGGCCAATGTCGGCTGCATCCTGTACCTGCAGCAAGAGAGCCCGGTGCCGGTGCGGCACTGGCTGGAGATACTGGCAGAGCGTCTGCTGGCGGGAGCGCAGGCATGAACGTACAAGCCTTGCTCCAGGCCTTGCGCGAGATTGTCGGTGAGCCGTGGCTACTGGCCGATGCCGAATCGGTGGCGCCCTACGAATGCGATGCCCTGTTCCACTTGCAGCAGCCACCGCTGGCCGTGGTGCTGCCCGCCGATGAGCAGCAGGTGGCGGCGCTGGTGGCCCTGTGCGTGCGCGAACGCGTGCCGCTGGTGCCGCGCGGCGCCGGCACCAGCCTGTCGGGTGGTGCCACGCCGGTGGCCGGCGGCATCGTGATGGCCCTCAACCGCCTCAAGCGCCTGAGTATCGACGCATTTTCCCGGCAGGCCCTGGCGCAGCCGGGCGTGCGCAATATCGTGGTGTCGCAACAAGCGGTCGGTGCCGGGCTGTTCTTTGCCCCCGATCCTTCCAGCCAGGTGGCCTCCACCATCGGCGGCAATATCGCCGAAAACGCCGGCGGCGTGCACTGCGTGAAATACGGCCTGACCGTCCACAACCTGCTTGGCCTGCGCATGGTCAGCGGCGAGGGCGAGGTACTGGCGCTGGGCGAGGGCAGCCTGGACCAGCCCGGACTGGACCTGCTGGCCCTGGCCTGCGGCTCCGAAGGCCTGCTGGGCCTGGTCACCGAAGCGCGCCTGCGCCTGCTGCCCAGCCCCCGGGCGGTGCGCGTGCTGCTGGGATTCTTCCCACGCATCGAAGGCAGCTGCGATGCGGTCTCGCGCATCATCGCCGAGGGTATCGTTCCGGCCGGACTGGAAATCATGGACCAGGCCTCCCTGCAGGCCGCGCACCGTTTCTCCCCGGCGCTGGGCCTGCGCGAGGACGCAGCTGCTGCCCTGCTGTGCGAACTGGATGGCGAACCGGACGATATCGACGATGCCACCCGTCGCATCCGCTCCATCTTCCAGTCGCTGGCGGTGATGGACTTGCGGCAGGCCGACGACCCGGCCCAGCGCGCCCAGCTCTGGGCGGCTCGCAAGAACGTCCTGCCGGCCCTGTTGCGTAGCGCCAGCGATCTGTACGTCGCCGATTGCACCGTGCCACGCCGCGCCCTGAGCCGCGTGCTGACCCGGGTCCTGCAGTTGTCGGCGCAACATGGCATCGCGGTGGCGCAGAGTTTCCACGCCGGTGACGGCAATCTGCATCCGGTGCTGTTCTATGACAGCGCCGTGGCCGGTGAGGAAGAACGCGCCCTGCGCCTGGCCGACGCCATTCTGCAGATGGTGCTGGCCGAAGGTGGCACCGTCAGCGGCGAGCATGGCATCGGCAGCGAAAAGCTGCATGGCATGTGCTGGCAGTTCTCGGCCGATGAACTGGAGCTGTTCGCGCGCCTGCGCGCAGCCTTCGATCCCCATGGTCTCCTCAATCCCGGCAAGGCCATCCCCACCTTACACCGTTGTGCCGAGTTCGGCGGCATGCATGTCGCGCGCGATGCCATGCCGTTCCCCGAGTTACCGCGCTTTTAATCACCGACCTTCGATGGGAGAAACCATGTCAGATCTGTTCGATAACCCCATGGGCCTGTGCGGCTTCGAATTCGTCGAATTCGCCTCGCCCCGTCCCGGCGTCCTGGAACCCCTGTTCGTGAAGCTGGGGTTCACGGAAGTGGCCCGCCATCGTTCCAAGGATGTCTCGCTGTACCGCCAGGGCAGCATCAATTTCATCATCAATCGCGAGCCCGGCAGTCAGGCCGCCTACTTCGCCGCAGAGCACGGGCCATCGGCCTGCGGCCTGGCCTTCCGCGTGCGCGATGCCCACCTTGCCTACCGCCGTGCGCTGGAACTGGGTGCGCAGCCGATGGAGATTCCGACCGGCCCGATGGAATTGCGCCTGCCGGCCATTCGCGGCATCGGCGGGGCGCCGCTGTACCTGATCGATCGCTTCGAGGATGGCAAGTCCATCTATGACGTCGATTTCGAATTCCTGCCCGGCGTGGATCGCCGTCCGCGCGGCCATGGTTTTTCGGTGGTGGACCACTTGACCCACAACGTCTATCGCGGTCGCATGGCCTATTGGGCGGACTTCTACGGCAAGTTGTTCAATTTCCGGGAAATCCGTTACTTCGACATCCAGGGCGAATACACTGGCCTGACCTCCAAGGCCATGACCGCACCCGACGGCCTGATCCGCATCCCCCTCAACGAGGAAGCCCGCCAGGGCGGCGGCCAGATCGAGGAATTCCTGATGCAGTTCAACGGCGAGGGTATCCAGCACATCGCCCTGCTGACCGACAACCTGCTCGACGCCATCGACCAGCTGCAACTGGCCGGCATTCCCGTGCTGAGCGCACCCAACGAACGCTATTACGCGCAGCTGGAAGAACGCCTGCCCGGCCATGGCCAGCCGCTTGACGCCCTGCAGGCGCGCGGCATCCTGCTGGACGGTACCACCGTGGGCGGTACGCCGCGTCTGCTGTTGCAGATATTCTCGGAACCGCTGCTGGGGCCGGTGTTCTTCGAATTCATCGAACGCAGGGGGAATTACCGTGAAGGTTTCGGTGAGGGCAATTTCAAGGCCCTGTTCGAATCGCTGGAACGCGACCAGATCCAGCGCGGCGTGCTGGGCACCGAGCCGTAACAGGAAAACGATATAAATAATTGATGACAGAGAGGCCGCGCGATGGAAGGCCATCGGCGCAGGACCTCCTCAACGACAGGAGACACAGATGACCACCCTAGCATCCACACTGGACGGCGACGCCGCGACAGACTTCGAGAACCGTACCTATGCCAGGGTGACCTGGCGCCTGATTCCCTTCCTCTTCCTGTGCTACGTGGTGGCCTATCTGGACCGCGTCAACGTCGGCTTCGCCAAATTGCAGATGCTCAACAGCCTGCAATGGAGCGACAGCATCTATGGCCTGGGCGCAGGTCTGTTCTTCGTGGGTTATTTCCTGTTCGAGGTCCCCAGCAACCTGCTGCTGTACCGTTATGGCGCACGGCGCTGGATCGCCCGCATCATGATCAGCTGGGCCATCCTGTCGGGCCTGACGGCCTTCGTCACCACGCCGACCACGTTCTATGTCCTGCGCTTCCTGCTGGGCGTGGCCGAGGCCGGTTTCTTCCCCGGCATCATCCTGTACCTGACCTACTGGTATCCAGCGCATCGGCGTGGCAGGATCACGGCTCTCTTCATGACCGCCATTCCGATCTCGGGCGTGGTCGGTGGTCCGCTCTCGGGCTGGATCCTGGGCAGCTTCGGCAGTGCCGGCGGCTGGGCCGGCTGGCAATGGCTGTTCATGCTGGAAGCTTTGCCTTCTTTGCTGGTGGGCGTGATGGTTCTGTATTACCTGGATGACGGCATCGCCTCCGCGCGCTGGCTCGATGACCGGCAGAAGGCGCTGCTGCAGGACAATATCCGCACCGACGCTGCCGGCAAACAGGATCACTCCATCGGTGCCGCCTTCTCCAATGGCAAGGTATGGATCATGTGCGCGATCTACTTCAGCTGCGCCATGGGCAACTATGGCATCAGCTTCTGGCTGCCCTCGCTGATCCAGGCGGCAGGCATCAAGAGCCTGCTGTCGGTGGGGCTGTTGTCGGCCATTCCATTTGCTGTGGGGGCGATATCGATGGTCTTGTTCGCCCGCAGTGCTGATCGCCGGCTGGAACGCCGCTGGCACCTGGCCGTGGCGCTGCTGATAGGCGCCGTCGGCCTGAGCCTGAGCGCCCTGTTTGGTCAGCAGGCCTTCCTGGCGATTGCTGCGTTGTCATTCGCCTCGGCCGGCATCATGTCGCTGGCGCCGCTGTTCTGGAGCCTGCCGACCGCCTTCCTGGGCGGTGCGGCGGCCGCCACCGGTATCGCGCTGATCAATTCGGTAGCCAACCTGGCCGGCTTTGTCAGCCCCTTCCTGATCGGCTGGATCAAGGACCAGACCCACAGCACCGCCATCGGCCTGTACCTGCTGTCGGGTGTGCTGGTGGCCGGGGCGGCGCTGGTCATCGGTGCGGTGCCGGCCAGACTGGTGAACCGGTAGCAGGGCTCGCCCGCAGCGGGGCGTTTCTGTTCAGGGCGCCCGATCCTCCACCGGCTTCGCGGTCTTCCTGATCTTCGCCACATCGGCCGCCGACACCGTCGCGCCGCGATTGCCCCAGGCGGTCTGGATATACGAGGTCACCTCCGCCACCTGCTGGTCATTGAGCAACTGCGCGTAGGGCGCCATGACCAGTCCGCCCTTGACCGAATCGGTTGCCGGCTGGCGTCCGCCCTGCAGGATGATGCGGATGGCCGAGGTGGCATCGCCCGTCTGCAGCACCGGATTGCCCGCCAGTGCCGGGAAGGCCTTGCCGTAACCCGTGCCGTTGCTGCGGTGGCAGGCGGCACAACGATCCAGGTAGAGCGCCGCGCCCGGCGTCTGCGGGCGGCCCTCGTAGGCGGCCGTGGCGCTCACCTCGTCATAGCGGTAGGGTGCCGCATCGTTGCGCGGCGACAGACTCAACAGGTAGCGCGAGATGGCATTGAGATCGGCCTCGGTCAGGTATTGCATGGAATGCTCGACCACGTCATTCATGGCCCCGAAGGAGGCCGTGAACTGGTTGCGTCCGGTGCGCAGGAACTCCACCAGATCGGCCTGGCTCCAGCCAGCAATGCCGCCACCGTGCTCGTTGCGCAGTGACGGCACGCTCCAGCCATCCACCACCTGGCCACCGGAGAGGTAGAGACGGCTGCTGTCGTCACGCAGCGATTTTTCCTGCAGCGTGGTCGAGCGCGGTGTATGGCAGCTGCCGCAATGTCCCAGTCCCTCCACCAGATAGGCACCCCGTGCCAGTTCCTGGTCGCCGCCGGCCGGTGCTGCATAAGGCGTCGGCGTCGGCGCGAACAGCTTGCGCCAGATCGCCAGCGGCCAGCGCATCGACAGCGGCCACGGGATGTCATTGGCGCGATTGGCCTGGGCAGACGGCGGCACGGCCTTGGTGAAGTAGGCATAGAGCGCCTGCATGTCCTCCTCGCTCAGTCGCGAATAGGACGGGTAGGGCATGGCCGGATAGACCGTATAGCCAGCCCGGGTGACGCCGGTGCGCATCAGACGCGCAAAGTCCTCGTAGCTCCAGTCGCCGATGCCGTGTTCCTTGTCCGGCGTAATGTTGGTCGAGTAGATCGCGCCCAGCGGGGACGCCAGCGCCAGACCGCCCGCAAAGGGTGCGCCGCCCTTGCTGGTATGGCAGGCCACGCAATCGCCAGCCCGCGCCAGGTAGGCACCCCGCAGCAGCAACTGGTCGTCCGCACTGGGGTTGCCCTGGCCGGCGATGCGCTGCGACAGCGCGGCATCGGCTGGCGGTACCGCGAAGGGCTGCAAGGGCGCCGTTTCGCGATTCAGCAGCCGCCCGCCCATCGGCGGCTTGGGCGGCGCCGCAACGGTCAGCGAATCATCGGCATACGCCAGGTTGTAAGCAGCTGCCGCGGCCAGCATGGCCGCGCCCAGTGCCAGGGAGGAGGTCAGGATCAGTCGTTTCATCGTCACTCCCGTGCTCACGCGCTGACCAGCGGACGCGGGTCCTTGAGGTATTGCTCGCGGATGGCGCGGGCCGACCAGTAGGTCAGCGCCACCGCCGCCCCGGTCGGGTTGTAGCCGATGCCCTGGGCGAATACGCCCGAGCCCACCGCAAACACGTTGTGTACGTCCCAGCTCTGCAGGTAGCGGTTCACCACGCTGGTGGACGGGTCATTGCCCATGGCCACGCCACCGGCCCAGTGCGTGGTCTGGTAGCTGCGCAGGTCCGGCGCCGCGCCGAAATCCTTGACCGTGACCTTGATCTCGCGCGCCTTCAGTTCATGCGCGATCTTGACCGCCTGATCAGTAACGTAGCGGCTCATGCGGATGTCGTTGTCCTTCCAGTCGAAGGTAAAGCGCAGCAGCGGCTGGCCAAAGGCGTCCTTGTAGTTCGGATCGAGATCGACATAGACGTCCCGATACACCATGTTGGCGCCATGCACGTCGAAGGACATGGTGTTCAGATAGCTGTCCTTGACCGCCTGCTTCCAGGCGCGCCCCCACTTGGGTGTGCCGGGCGGCACGGCAATCCCCGAGATCGGCTTGGCCCCGGCCGGATTGCTCCAGATCGGGGACCCACCCACGAAGCCCAGCGGGCCGTGGTCCATGTGGTCGCCATTGAAGTCATCCACCGCCACCCCGTTGCCACCGGCGCCGATGAAGCCATTGATGTTCTTGCCCGCCGCGAAGAAGGCATTGATGGTGGACATCATCTGGAAGGCGATATTGCGGCCCACCACACCGGTATTGGAAACCGGGTCATACGGCTTGCCGATGCCCGAGAGCAGGAACAGCCGCGCATTGTTGTAGGCGAAGGTACTGGCCACGACGATATTGGCCGGCTGGAACACGGTGTCGCCGTTGGCATCGATGTAGGTCACGCCGGTGGCCTTCTTGCGGGTGCTGTCGAGTTCGATGCGCAACACATTGCACTGGCTGCGCAGTTCGAACAGCTTGCTCTGGCGCAGCGCCGGCATGATGTTGACGTTGGGCGAGGCCTTCGAATAGTTGTAGCAGGCATAGCCCGAGCAATAGCCGCAGAAGGTGCAGGGCCCCATCTGGCAGCCATACTGGTTCACATAGGGTGCCGAGGCATTGGCCGAGGGCAGCGTAAAGGGATGGAAGCCCGCCTGCTGCGCCGCCTTGCGAAACAGCGCTGCCTGGTATTGCTCCTTCTGCGCCGGCAGCGGGAAGGCGTCGGAGCGATCGGCCTCGAAGGGATTGCCGCCGTAGTTGCCGCCATTGTCGACCACGCGACCCTTGACCCGATAGGCGGTGCCGGAAGTCCCCATCATCTTTTCGGCGAAGTCGAAATACGGTTCCAGTTCTTCGTAGCTCACCCCCCAGTCCTGCAGGTTCATATCCTTGGGGATGAAGTTCTTGCCGTAGCGTTCTTCGTAATGGCTGCGCATGCGCAGCTCTTCCGGCAGGATGCGCCAGTGGCAGCCCGACCAGTGCAGGCCAGCACCACCCACACCTTCACCCGGCTTGAACATGGCGATCTGGCGATAGGGGATGGCGCTGTCGCCCATCTTGCGGCGGAAGGTGAAGGAGGATTTGTTGAGGTTCTGGAACAGCTTGAAGCGCTGCTGGTAGTCCAGCTCATTGATGGTCTTGGGATAGGCGCCATCGGGATAGGTATCGCGATAGACACCACGTTCCAGCGCCACCACGCTTTGACCGGCCTCGGTCATTTCCTTGGCCATGATGGCCCCGGTCCAGCCGAAGCCGACGATGACGACGTCGACTGCTTTCATGTTCTTGTTGGCCATGTGCTTGTGCTTCCTGGGGAAGGGGAAGAGAGAAAGGAGATAGGGGCAGGGAAGCCCGTGCCATCAGCCGCGCGAGACCGGCGGCAGCGGATAGGTGCTGCCGTACTGGTCCACCCAGTCGTAGTAGTCGGCGCGGGCACCGGGGAAGCCGATCATCTTCCATGCAGCCATGCCCTTGTTGCCGCCATCGACGGGGTCGCAGAAATAGCCTTCGTGCACGTTCTGCAGCAACAGGTTGAACAAGGCCGCAGGAGGAATGCTGGCCATCTTCACATTGCCCTTCTCGAACTCGCCCATCATCTTTTCGCGCTGCTGCTGGTTCAGCCCGACGTAGCCCTGGCCGTACTGCTGCTTGATGGCGGCGTCGAACTCGGCCAGGCCCTTCTTGTACAGTTCACGCGGCGGGTAGGGCAGCTGGTAACCGAACTCGGCCGGCGCATCCGGCGTGAACGGCCCCTGCATGTACCACAGCTGTCCCTGGCCGTAGGGCGTGTTCATCTGGGCATCGATGAATTCGGGTACGCCTGCCTCCAGCGCACCCGGGCCGTTTTCATCGGCCGGGATGATGACCTCGGCCAGGGCACTGAGCAGGGCGAATTCATCCTGGTTGAAGAAACTGGGTTTGTAGGGCGTGTTGTCGCCGGACTTGGTCGACTGGCCCTGGGCAGCCACGGTGAGGCTGCCGGTGGTCACCGCCAGCGCGGCAGCCGGCGCGGCAGTCAGGGCGCCGCGCAGGAAGTGGCGGCGATTGGCGGAGATGCTTATTTTTTTCATGGCGCGTTTCCGTGTGGGAAATCGGGGCCGCAGCAAGGCAGACGCCTTCCTTACGGATGAGCCATGATGCGCGCTTGCGCAGCGTGAAGGGATCAGTGAATCTGAGGTTTTGGTGTCGGAAACGTCTGACATCGCGACGCTGTACCGGCACCGCGATGTCCGCATGTCCGCTGCTCAGGCGTCCGGCAGGATCTCGGTCAGCGAGAGGATGGCCTGGGCCACTTCGGCGATGCGCCGGTTCTGGTTCATCGCATGCTTGCGCAGCAGGCGATAGGCGTTTTCTTCGTTGAGCCCCTGCTTCATCATCAGCACGCCCTTGGCGCGTTCGATGAGCTTGCGTTCTTCCAGGCTCTCGCGCACGGTGGCCAGTTCCTGGGTCAGGTTCTGCAGCCGTTCGGATTGCGCCCGCAGCAGGTCGACGATGGATTGTGTCAGGTGCGGCCCGACCCCGGCATCCATGGGGCCGCCGCTCAGGTGCCCGCCATCCAGGCTGGAGGAGAAGGTCGCCAGGGGGGCCAGCGGATCGAGCGCCTCTTCCTGGCTGAACCACTGGCCCTGATCGTCCAGCTCCTTCTGCAGTTCGATGATCTTGGCATGGCATTGCGCCTGCACGTATTGCGCCAGGTGAATCTCGACCTGATGCAGACCGTCAATGCGGGTGGAGCAGCACTGGTACCAGGCATCGGCCATATCGGAATCCAGCGGCCGCTCGTGCGAGGTCAGCAGCTTGCGGCGCAGTCGCTCCAGCTCCGCCAGCGGCAGCGTGGCCTGCATCGCCGTCCACTCGTTGCGGAAACCCTCGGCGAAGGACTCGAAACGGCGCAGCGCCTGCTCCTGCATCTCAATCTGGTACTCGATGCTCTGTTCCTGCTCGCGCGTGATCTTGCCCATGGCAAAGGCCGCGGCGCCCCCGGCGCGTTCGCGTCCGGCGAATTCCTTGCCCTGCATCAGGTTGAACAGCGCCACCAGCAGGCGTGAGATCTGTGGATCGACTGCCACATCGGCGGCCTCGAACACCAGCGCCAGCAGCGCCCCCACCAGCGTCTTGAAACGTTCGTAGCTGGCCGCCGGCGAGCAGGCCAGGGCCGCCACGTCGGCGCGCAGGCGCGGCAGGCCGTCCAGGGCGTGCAAGGCGAAGGCGATGCGGGTGTAGAGGCGGGCACCGTTGGAAAGTGCGTTGTCATGTTCGGTCGCCTCCAGCCAGGAGGCAAATTCCAGCTGCGCCACCTCGCTGGCGGCCACGCGCTCGCGCCACACCAGGGCATCACGCTCACCGCGCGAGCCGAGGTAGATATTGGAAATGCCGCGTTCCTGCTGCAGGCAGTGGATCAGTTTGCCCACCGTCAGCACCAGCTGGCAGGTGCGGGCGAGGCGTTGCAGTTCTTCCACTTCGCAGCGGCGGGCAGTGATCAGGTAGTTGAGGACGTTGCTCATGGGCGCAGGAAAGGGAGGGAGCGGGCAGCCGCCAGGGCATGCAATATTCGTGCAATGCCCGGCGCTGCCGCGATTGTAAAGGATCGCTCCCCTGCCTGAAACCCCGGGACGGGCCGGCGACCTTGCACCCCGGTCCGCCCCGCCCGTACCCGACTACATGTCGCTGACCAGCACGGCACGGCTGGCGTCGGCCGGTGCCGCGCCTTCCATCACGATCAGTTTCAGCGGGCCGGACTGGGACGATTGCGCACCCGGTTCGGCCAGGCGGCGCGCCGGACCGATGGCCGTGCCGTTGGACATGCCCTTGGCATCGGTCACGAAGCTGGCCACCGGCGTGCTCTGGCCACTCAGATAGACGTTGTAGTTGGTCTGCGGCTTGAGCTTGAAGAGCGACACCTCCAGGGCATCGACCACGCCCAGATTGCGCGACACCACGAAGCCCTTGGCTTCCGGCGCCGTCACGGGTTTCAGGCGGATATTGAGCGGTTCGGCATTGGCCAGCGGCGCCAGGTTCTGCTTGCCATCACCCTCGCCGACCACGTTGGAGAGGAAGATCAGGGCCTGCGGCGCCTGACCACCGGCGACGTGGGCGATCACCTTGTTCTGCGCCGGATCGATCACTTCCATGCCGTCACCGTTTTCCAGACCCACATAGACCCGGCTGCTGTCGTCGGAACTCCAGATGCCATGCGGCAGCGCGCCGGTCGGAATGGTCGCCAGCAACTGCGCCTGGGCGTCGGTGCTGTAGACCTTGACCACGTTCTCGCCACCCACCGTGACATAGGCCAGCACCTTGCCGTTGACCGTGGCAAAGGCCAGGTGGTTGGTGATGAAGCCGGTATCGATGACGCCGGTCACCTTCAGGGTACGGGTATCGATGCGGGTCACCTTGCCCACGTCCTTGTGGGTCATCCACAGTTCCTTGTGGTCGGGCGTAAATTGCAGGAAGGGCGAGAAGGGGCTCACCACGTCGATCTTCTTGATCACCGTATGCGACTTCACGTCGATCACATCCACCTGCGGCGTGAAGCTCGATACCGAGAAGGCCAGCTTGTTGTCCGGCAGGAACTGCACCATGCCGGGACCGACGGCGGTCTGGATGCGGCGGGTTTCCTTGAAGGTCTGCGGGTCGATGACGGAGATGTAGTCCTCGCCGCGCACCACCACCCAGACTTCCTTGCCGTCAGCGGTAAAGAAGCCTTCGTGCGGGGAGCGGCCGACATAGGTCACGCCCTTGACGGCATTGGTGGCGGTATCGATGAAGGTGACCGAGTTGGACCCGTTGGAGATCACCACCAGGGTCTTGTGATCCGGCGAGAAGCCCATGCCGTGTACGTTGATCTGGCCGCGATACAGGGGCGAGAGCACGTCAGGACGCGGATTGCCCAGGCGGATCTGGCCCACCAGCGTATTGTCGGCAGGATTGAAGACCGACACCGTATTGTTGTTCTGGTCGGCGGTGTACACCCGGTCATGGGCGGTGGGCAGGGCCATGGCCGAGCAGGACAGCAAGGACAGCAGCGAGATGGTGAGGGTGGAAAGTGCGAGTCTGGATGATTTCATGGCGTTGGCGCGGTGGTTGGAAAAGCGGGGGAGGCACAGTGATGGCGGGCTCAGGGCGCGCTGGAGGGGTAGCCGTGGCGCTTGAGCCAGGCCTGCATCACCTGGATCTCGTTCTGCTGTTCGGCCACGATGCCCAGTGCCAGATTGCGTATCTCCGGATCCTGGCTGTACAACAGCACGGCACGCGCCATGTCGACTGCACCCTGGTGATGGGGCAGCATCATGCTCACGAAATCGTGGTCAGGTTGACCGTTCATGGGCGCGTGCTGCATGCCGTAGTCCATCACGGCCATGGCATCGTCATTCAGTGTGGAAAAGGGTTTGGCGCTGCTGGCCACGAAGACGGGGGGCGCTGCCGTGGTGAGTGGTGCCGGGCTGTCATGAGCCATGCCATGCATGGCGCCCATGTCATGGGCCGGTGCGGTGGCCGCGAACGCAGCCAGGGAACATGCCAGCGAAGCCGCCAGCATCAGGCGCCAGCCCCGGGCCGACCGGCCGTGCGTTGTCGATACTGCCTTCATGCTATCTCCTGGAGGTGATGAGTACGGGCAGTCTAGGCAGCGCACGGCGTCGTCGGCATGACAATCGAATGACAAATCTGTCACCCGCTCATGCCCAAAGACGGCAAGCAGGATAGGCTCAACCGTCGGTGGAACGGCTCAGCACTTCATGGGCCAGGATTTCCTGTTCCCGCGCGGCCAGGCCGGCGCGCACCAGTTGCAGCGCATCGCTGCCCAGCAGCAGATGGGCCGGTGGCTGCGGCATGGCGATCAGGGCCAGCATCGCCTGCGCTGCCTTCGCCGGGTCCCCCAATTGCTTGCCGTGCTTGTCTTCGCGGGCCTTGCGGACCGGATCGAAGAGGGCGTCATAGTCGCTGATGGTGCGCGGCGAGCGTGCCATCGACCGTCCGGCCCAATCGGTGCGGAACGAGCCCGGCGCCACCGCCGTGACGGCGATGCCCAGCGGCTTGAGCTCCTGGCCCAGAGAGGCCGAGATACCCTCCAGCGCGAACTTGCTGCCGCAGTAATAGCTGATCCCCGGCATGGTGATATGCCCGCCCATGGAGGTGATGTTGATCAGGTGGCCGCGCCGGCGGGCGCGCATGAAGGGCAGCACCGCCTTCATCATCGCCACTGCGCCGAAGACATTGACCTCGAACTGGCGGCGCATGTCCGCCAGCGGCGATTCTTCCATCACGCCTTCGTGGCCATAGCCGGCATTGTTGACCAGTACGTCGATGCCACCGGTCTGCGCTTCGGCCGCGCTGACCATGGGCGCGATGGCGTCGGTGTCGGTCACATCCAGAACGTGACCCCAGGCGCGGCCCGGCGCCAGGGCCTCGAAGTCGGCCACCGCCTGTGCCTGGCGTGCGGTACCGACCACGCGGTGGCCGGCGTCCAGGGCGGCCTCGGCCAGCGCCCGGCCGAAGCCGCTGCTGATGCCGGTGATGAGCAAGGTTTTCTGCAAGGACATCATGCTTCTCCAGTTCAAGTAGGGGAGTGCATAATAGTCAGCCATCATCGAATCATTAAGCCGTAATCACCTGTTTTTATTGCCTGAAACTATGAAACGCGAGATTGCAGTGCGTACCGCCAAGCCCATCCTGCAAGCCCCTGTACAGCAGCGCATCATCCACCTGCTGCAGGACATGGCGCCCACCGAGGGCTATCACCTCACGCCCATGGAGAGCGTGCGCGTACTGCGTGCCGATGGCCCGCTGGCGCGCACGCCGGTGCTCTACGACCCCGGTATCGTGATCGTCTGCCAGGGGCGCAAGCGTGGTTATTTCGGCGGGGAGCTGTATCTCTACGACGAGCAGCACTACCTGGCGGTCTCGGTGCCGGTGCCCTTCACCATGGAGACCGATGCCACGCCGCGACGGCCCTTGCTGGCCCTGTACCTGCACCTGGACTTCACGCTGGCCGCCGAGCTGGCGCTGCAGATCGACCGCCAGGGCGCCCCCGCCGTGCAGGCCGCGCGCAGCATGATGTCCTCGCCCATGGAGCCAGCCTTGCAGGGCAGCCTGCTGCGTTTTCTGGAAGCGATGGTGCAACCGCAGGAGGCCGCCATCCTCGGTACCGCGCTGCTGCGCGAAATCTACTACCGGGTGCTGACCGGCGCCCAGGGCGAGGCGCTACGCAACGCCCTGGCCATGCGCGGCCATTTCGGCAAGATCGGGCGGGTGCTGCGGCGTATCCACACCGACTATGCGCAGGACCTGGACGTGATGCAGCTAGCGGCCGAGGCCGGCATGAGCGCGCCCAGTTTCTACGTGCATTTCAAGGACATCACCCAGGCCTCGCCGATGCAGTACCTGAAGTCGATCCGCCTGCATCAGGCGCGTCTGCTGATGGTGCGGGAAGAGATGACGGCCGAGGCGGCCGCCCATGCGGTGGGCTATGTCAGCACCAGCCAGTTCAGCCGCGAGTTCAAGCGCCTCTTCGGCGCCACCCCGGTGGCCGAATGCCGGCGCCTGCGCGAGAGCTTTGCCCTGCCCCCCGGCTTTGCGGATGCGCAGTTCGTGTCATCGCATTGAGCCCTCGGGCCGCAGCGTTCAGCGGGCGATATACCACTCGTAACGGTGGTTCCAGGCCACGAACAGGTTCATGACGATGGCCCCCACCAGCGAATAGAGCACGCGGTCGGCCGGCATGAAGCAGGCCGCCGTGGCGAACAGCACCAGGTCGAAGCCCATCAGCAGCCAGCCGGCCTTGAAACCGGTGCGCTCCTGCAGGTAGCTGGCCAGGATGCTCATGCCGCCGCAACTGGCCTGGTGGCGGAACAGGCCGATCAGCCCGATGCCCACGCACAGACCCGCCAGCACGGCACCCACCAGCGGATCGAGGTGGCTGTAGCTGATGTAGTTGCCGGCGATATTGGTCAGCACCGACACGGCGGTCACCGCCGCCAGCGTGCGCCAGGTGAAGGCCGCACCCATGCGCAGGGCCGCCAGCAGGTAGAAGGGCAGGTTGATCAGCGCAAAGGCCGTACCGAAGCTGACCCCGGTGGCATAACTGACCAGGAAGGCCACACCGGCCACCTGGCCGATGATGAGACCCAGGCTGTGCAGCATGGACATGCCGAAGGCGATCATCACCACCCCGAACAGCTGGCCCTGCAGGTTGTCGATCCAGTTATGGCGTACCTGGGGAAGCGCTGCAGCGCGCTCGCGTGAGCGGGGCAGGGAAGACGAAGAAGGTGCCGCAGGGGCAGGGGAGGCAGACGAAGAGCCGGCAGTAGAGGTCGTCATGGCAATACCAATCATCAATCGTGGATAACGAACGCGTTACGGCAATGGACAGGCCAGCGGGTAAGCCGGCACCACCATTGCATTTGCGACTGCCTTCTGTCGTCGACAGTCGCCGCAGGGGCGCATGGTAATTGATTTGTTGCGGCGCAGCGACTACTGGATGCGGTCGCGCTGCGTCCTTGCAACATTTCCCACGTAGCAGGAAATATGCCAGGGGGTCCGAGGGAGGGCCACCGGAATGTCGCCTCCGGCTAGAATCCCGTCATGGACATTCTTTCTCCCACGCCCGCCCAGGAATGGATCAGGCTGCAGCGCGACGAGGACAGCGGCATCGAGAGCATCGGCGCCCATTTCTCCGGCCATGCCTACGATCCGCACGACCATGACGAGATGCTGGTCGGCGTCACCCTGCAGGGCGTGCAGCGCTTCCGCTGTGGCACCGCCTTGCACGTCAGCACCCCCGGCAAGTCCATCCTGATCGAACCCGGTGCCCTGCACGACGGTCACGCGCCCCATGAGAGCGGCTTTACCTACGCCATGCTCTACCTGCCCACGCCCTGGCTGGACAGGATGACCGACCACCTGCGCCTGCCCGCGATGACCCGCTTCGCCACCTTCCGCCAGACCCTGCACGACGACGCTCAGCTCGCCGGCGCCATCCACCGGGCCTTCCTGGCCTTGCACCAGCGCGAGGGCAAACTGGCCCGCGACCTGGCCCTGGACCGCATGCTGGTCTTGCTCTCCGGCCAGTTCGACGCCAGTGTGGCGGGAAGAAACGAGCCACCTTCCCCGGCCCTGCAACGGGTACGCGATCTGATGCATGCACGTTTTTCCGAGGATCTGGGCCTGGAAGACCTGGTCGCCTGTTCCGGCATGGACCGGTTCCGCCTGAGTCGCCAGTTCAGCCGGGCCTTCGGGCGCACCCCGCATGCCTATCTGGTGCAATTGCGCCTGCGCCGGGCGCGCAGCCTGCTGGCGGCCGGCCATGATCCGGCCCAGGTCGCGGCCGACGCCGGCTTTGCCGACCAGAGCCATCTGGGCCGCTGGTTCCGGCGCGCCTACCGCATCACCCCGGCCGCCTACCGGCGCGTCTGCACAAACGTTCTAGAGTGAAGCGCGGCGGCTTCCTAAGATGGAATGCTCTGAATCCTGATCGGGAAGACCGCATGTTCGATACCAAAATCGCCATCCTGGTGCGTAATGACCTGCCCGTGTGGCAACGCCTGAACGTCACCGCATTCCTTGCCACCGGCATCGTCGCCGCCGCACCGCAAGCCCTGGGCACGCCCTATGTCGATGCCGCCGGGAAAAGCTACACCGCCCTGTGTGGCCAACCCATCCTGATCTTCGAGGCCGACCTGCAGGGGCTGCAGGCGGCCCATCGCATCGGCCTGGAACGTGAACTGATCGTCGCCCCCTATGTGCAGGCGATGTTCTCCACCGGCCATGACGACGCCAATCGCCAGGTCTTTCTGGCCGAAGACCCGGCATCCATGAACCTGGTGGGACTGGCCCTGCGTGGCGGCAAGAAGGCGGTGGACAAGGCCACCAAGGGACTGTCGCTGCATCCCTGAAGGAAGGCCAGAGCGGGGGAGGGGACAGGGCCAGGCAGGCTGGATGGCGACGGCCGCTCAGACCGGTCGCGTCATTCCAGTTCCTTCAACTTCTGGTGCAGCACCTCCACACGCTGCAGGTGGCCATTGCCGCGTTCGCGCAGCCGTTCGGCCGTCAGCGAACAGATCAGGTTGACCATCGCAGAGACGGCCACCACGCTGTCGAACAGCATCATGCCGTCGGTATGGCAGCGGATCACCCAGTCGGCGCGTCGGGCCGGCTTGCCGGCGATCACATCGGACACGTACAGGGTCTTCACGCCGGCCTCGGCCAAGGCTTCCATCGCCAGGGAGATCGCCGGCACCCGGCGTCGCAGACCGATCACGATCGCCATGTCGCGCTCGCCCAGGTCACCCAGGTACTCGGCCAGCGTATCTCCTGGCGCCGGCAGCACCAGCACATTGCTGCGCACCTGGATCAGCTCGCGCCGGATCATCTGCGCAATCGTATGGCTGTGACGATAGCCGATGATCGCCACGCGCTGCGCATTGGCAATGCCATTGACCGCATCGGTCAGGACCTGCGGGTCCAGCGAGCGGTAGGTATTGGCCAGGTTGGCGACCTCATGGTTCAGGTGCGCCTCGATGGTGGCACCGAGCCCGCTTCGGGCTTCCTTCTCTCCGCGCTTCTGCAGATACAGGGGCGACCCGCCCATCAGCGCCGCCCGCGCATCTTCCCGGGCATCGTCGTAGGACGCATAGCCGAGTTTCTGGAAAAAGCGGGTGGCCGTGGCCTTGGACACCTGCGCGCTTTCGGCCAGCTCCGTGGCCGTCTGCATGGCCAACTGACCCGGTGCGCTGAGGATGATGTCGGCCAGCCGCTGGTCGATTCCCGAAAGTTGTTCGTACTGCGCCGCGATGCGGCTTTCGATGGAGGCCGAAGCCTTGTTCTTCTTGGTCGGAATGCTTGCCATGGTTGTCTGGACGGCCTGGTCTGGGATGCTGCGCGATGGTGCAAGAATCATTCCAGTGCAGCGCGGCGCACCTGTCTTGTGCGGGGCGGCGCCGCCCTGGAACGAGAGGCATTGTACGTCGTCGGCGTCGTCGTGAAACAGATATTTCAGATTTAACCTGATTGTATCTGGTGTTTCACAGCGTTCCTCGCAGGAAACTGGTGTTTCAGGATGGATTGGCATGAAACATGCATTGCATGATCGTGCTTGCCCGGATCGCCTGTGCGATCCCATCGTCCCTCAACCTCCAGGAGCCGCCCATGTCCGCACCACGTCTGTCCCGCTATCTGCTTTCCGCACTGCTGTTCTGCAGCGTCGCCGCCCATGCCGACACGCTGGACGACATCAAGAGCCGCGGCAAGATGATCGTCGCCATCGATCCGACCTTCGCGCCCTATGAATACACCGATGCCTCCAACGCCATCGTGGGCTACCACCCGGCCGTGCTGGCGGCGGTGGCCAAGAGCCTGGGCGTGAAGATCGAATACCAGCGCATGGCCTTCAGCGGCATCATTCCCGGCCTGTTGTCAGGTTCCTTCGACATGGAAGGCTCGGCACTGAACGTGACGGCCGAGCGCGCCAAGCGCATCGCCTACGTGGTGCCGACCGGCAAGACCGTCAATGGCCCCCTGGTGCGCGATGACTTCACCAGGATTCCCGCCAATCCCACTCCCGAATCGCTGGCCGGCCTGACCGGCGCGGTCAAGACCGGCAGCGCGCCCGAGGGCATCCTCAAGCAGTTCAACGACACGCTCAAGGCCAAGGGGCTGGCACCGATCACCCTGCTCAGCGTCGATAGCGTCGACCAGACCGTGGCTGCCCTCATGACCCGCCGCGCCGACTTCGTCTTCGATGACCTGACCGTGCTGGCCGACGTCATCAAGCAGCACCCCGGCAAGATGAAGATCACCGGCGAACTGGGCCCCTCGCAGTGGATCGCCCTGGCCACCCGTCCCGAAGACAAGCGCCTGAACAAGGCCGTCAGCGACCAGATCCTGGCCATGAAGAAAAGTGGCGAACTGGCCCGCCTGCAGCAGCAATACCTGGGCGTCACCTTCGCCACGCCCGATGCCGATTTCATCCCCGCCAAATAAGCGCCCAATACGACCTGCCAGCATGTGTAAGCACACCCACTCCCTGACCGTCCCCGCCGGTCATGGCCGGACCTTTGAAGTCAAGGCCGGCCAGTTCCTCACCATCACCGATGTCGAGGGGCAGCAGGCGGCCGATTTCGTGGCCGTCGTCGCCGGCGACAAGAGCGAGAAACTCTCGCCCACGCATACCCGCCGCAGGCTGCAGTCGATCTTCTTCGACGTCGGCGACCACCTGTATTCCTCGCTGGACCGGCCGCTGCTGCGCGTGGTGGCCGACACCGTCGGCGTGCATGATGCCAATGTCCCGGCCTGCGACGATACCCGTTTCACGGTCGACTTCAACGTGATCGGTCACCGCAATTGCCTTGACAACATGCACGAAGGCCTGGCGCTGCACGGCCTGTCCAAGTTCGACGTGCCGGAGCCCTTCAATCTCTTCCAGAATGGCCCGGTCACCGCTGACCGCCGCATGCAGGTTACCGACCCGACCAGCAAGCCGGGAGATCACATCACCTTCGAGGTGCTGGAAGACCTGCTCTGCGCCGTCTCGTCCTGCCCGCAGGACATCATTCCCGGCAACGGCCTGCGGGTCACCGATATCGCCATCTCCATCCATGACGCCGATCCGCACCGCCGTGCCGGGGCGTCCACCGACTGACCATCATGCTGCTGCTCAAAGAAACCCCGCCCCGCCAGCCCCTGCCACCCACGCGCCTGGTAGTGCCGGCCGGCGAAAGCCGCGCCATCGACGTCAAGGCCGGCCAGATCCTGCGCATCGAAGCGCGCGAGGACGGCGCCACCGCCATGCTGTTCGCCTTCGACCGCGCCCAGCCTGACATCTTCATGTCGGTGCACCATACCCGTGTCTTCAGCAATTCCTATGTCCTGCAGGCGGGCATGCGCATCGTCAGCAACCGACGCCGTGCGCTGATGGTGCTGGGCAAGGACAGCGTCGGCACGCACGACCTGCTCATGCCGGCTTCCACCACCGACTGGCTGGCCGCCAACGGCTATGCCGGCCAGACCGGCTGCGTGGAGTCGGTCTCGGCCGTCATCCGGGAGCAGGGTTTGACGCCGCCGCGCCTGCCGGACCCGATCAATCTCTTCATGCATGTCGACCTGGACCAGCAGGGCCGTATCATTCCCTTGCCCAGTCGCACCCGGGCCGGCGACTTCATCGCCTGCCGCGTGGTGGCCGACATGGTCTTCGTGGTCTCGGCCTGTTGCACCGGCGTGCCCGGCAACGACCGACCGGGGGCGCTGGAAGTGGCCACCGCCGAAGAACTGAACGCCCTGTAGGCAACGGAGAGCGCGCATGTGGTTTAGCCCCCAGGTGATCCAGAGTTTTCCCGCGCTGTTCGACGGCTGGATGATGACGGTCTCGCTCACCGTGCTGGGTGCCATCGGCAGTCTGGCCTGGGGCCACCTGGCGCTGGCCCTGCAACTGGCGCCGCTGGCCCCGCTGCGCTGGCTGGTGCGGCTCTACATCAGTTTCATGCGCGGCACGCCCGCGCTGGTGCAGTTGTTCCTGGTGTTCTTTTCGCTGCCACTGATCGGGCTGGGCGGTCATCCGCTGCTGGCGGCGGCATTGACGCTGGGCCTCAACAGCGGCGCCTACACCGCTGAAATCCTGCGCGGCAACCTGCGTGTCGTCCCGCGTGGCCAGATCGAGGCCGCCACCGCGCTGGGCATGGCGCCCTGGCGCATCGCCACGCGCATCGTGATGCCGCAGGTGCTCAGGGCCAGCATCCCGGCGCTGGTCAATGAATTCACGATCCTGCTCAAGACCACGCCGCTGGCCTCGGTGGTGGCGGTGACCGAGCTGACCTATGCCGGGCAGATGGTGATCGCCCGCACCTATACCTCGTCCCAGATCATGCTGATCGTGAGCATCGGCTATCTCGCCGTCGTGCTGCCGGTCCTGGCGCTGGGCAAGCACCTGAGCCGGGTGCCGCGGTCCGGTCAGGCCCGACTGACCAGCCCGGCCACCCCGGGGAGAAGCTGACATGGCCTTCGATCCCGGCATCCTGCGCCCGCACGTCCCGGCCCTGCTGGCAGGTCTGGTGGACACTTTCTGGCTGTGCGCAAGCAGTGCCGTGCTGGCCTGCCTGCTGGGCATGGTGCTGGTGGTATTGCGACGCATGGGGCCGCGGCCGCTGGCCGTGCTCATCGACGCCTATATTGCCGTCACCCTGGCCTTGCCCTTGCTGGTGCTGCTCTATGTGAGCTTCTATGTACTGCCCGACTTCGGCCTGCTGCTGCCGGCGCCGCTGGTGGGGGTGCTGACGCTGGCCATCTACTACGCGCCCTACATCGCCCAGGTGATCCAGGCCGCCATCGACGGCCTGCCCCGGGGCACGGTGGAAGCGGCGGTCGCCATCGGCATGCCGCCGCTGGCCATCGCACGCCGGATCGTGGCGCCCCAGGCCTTGCCCCTGCTGCTGCCGACCCTGACCGGGCTGGGTATCGGGCTGTTCAAGGATTCGGCACTGCTGTCGGTGATCTCGGTGCATGAATTCATGTTCGCCGCCAAGAGCGTGGTGGCCGAGACCTATGCGCCACTGGAAGTCTATTGCATGGTGGCGCTGGTCTACTGGGCCGCCACCGGCTTGCTGCATGCACTGACGCGACGCTGGGAGCAGCGCATCGCCATCGCCCATGGCGTCCAGTCCCATGGCATTTCATCCTCATCCAACGCTAGCACGCCATGAACCCGACAGAACCGAATTCCCCCGCCGGTGGCGTGATCGCCCTGCGCGTTCGCGACATCGTCAAGTCCTTCGGCCCGCAGCGCATCCTCGACGGCGTCAGCCTCGATATCGAACGCGGCAAGGTGGTCTGCATCCTCGGCCCCTCGGGGTCGGGGAAGTCGACGCTGCTGCGCTGCCTGAACTGGCTGGCACCGCCCGACGTCGGCGAGGTCTGGATCGGCGATGAGCGCGTGGGCGTGCGGGAAGGGCCGCACCAGCGCCTGCAGCCCCGTCCCGCGCGCGAGATCCGTGCCCAGCGCAGCCGCATCGGCATGGTGTTCCAGAACTTCAACCTGTGGCCGCACATGAGCGTGATCGACAACGTCATGGAAGGCCTGATCTCGGTCAAGGGCATCCCGCGCCTGGAGGCCAGCGACATCGCCGCCGAAGCATTGCGCAAGGTCGGCCTGGCCGGCAAGCACACAGCGATGCCGGCCGCGCTGTCGGGCGGGCAGCAGCAGCGGGTGGGCATCGCCCGCATGCTGGCCATGGCGCCGGAAGTGATCCTTTTCGACGAACCCACTTCGGCCCTCGACCCCGAGCTGGTCGGCGAGGTGCTGGCCGTGATGCGCGCCCTGGCGGCCGCCCAGACCACCATGATCGTCGTCACGCACGAGGTGGCCTTTGCGCGCGACGTGGCCGACGTGGTGGTCTTCATGGACGGCGGCAAGATTGTCGAGATGGGGCCGCCTGAGCAGGTGATCGACCAACCCTCTTCGGCGCGGCTGCGCCAGTTTCTTCAACGCTTCAACCCAGGAACCCCGACATCATGACTTCTCCCGCTTCCATTACCGTTCCCGCCGGCCACGGCAAGGCCGTGCGACTGCAGGCCGGGCAGGCCGTGCGCGTCATCAACACGCACGGCACCCAGGTGGTCGATTGCTGGGCATGGAACGCCTACGACCTGGCCGAATACATGTGCATGGAGACCACCCGCGTCTGGAACCAGCGGCTCAACCCGGTGCTCGGCGACAGCTTCGTGACCAACCAGCGCCACCCCATCCTCACCGTGGTGGAGGACGCCACACCAGGCGTACATGACACCTTCATGGCCGCCTGCGACCGCCGCCGTTACGAATTGCTCGGCGTGCAGCACTACCATCGCAATTGCTGCGACAACATGTTCGAGGGCATGTTCGAACTGGGCGTGACCCCGCCACGGCCCAACCTGGCCTCGTTCAACATCTTCATGAACATCCGCGTCCAGCCCGACGGCATCACCCTCAAGACCTTGCCCACGGTGACCAAGCCGGGCGACTTCATCACCCTGCGTGCGGAGATGGATTGCTTTGTCGCTTTTTCGGCCTGTCCGCAGGACATCGTGAAGATCCAGGGGCAGGGCGACAATACCCCCAAGCCAGTCGAGATCAGGGTGCTGGAGCAGTTCCAGTCCGACCTGCCTGGCACGCGCACCTGGGTGCCGCAGGGTTGAGCGGGCAGGGCAACTCGGCCTGCAGGCGGGTGCCGCTCTGTAATGACCCAGCCAACCCTCGGTCACAACGTAATCCGCATCATCCATAAAAAATGCCTTGCGTTCATCGAATGCAAGGCGCTTTCTACTGGCGACCCAAGTGCCCACCTGATTGATCTAGGAAATCCCGTCAAAATGGTACGTGACAATAGTTAATTTAGTTCGTCGATGGGAGTGTGGATGACCAAATTTCTAATAGCAGCTATTGGCCAATTACTCGTTCCTTTATCAACCTCTATCGGCTGGATCTCTCCGCTTTTCAAAACTTCGGCGGATGCAGAGAAATAAATATTGTCGTCCTCTTGGAATTCAATTCTGCAGGGGCGTTGAATTCCTTGAGTTTGCATTCCGCCAAAAAAATACCAGCCATCATCAGTTTTTTTCAAGGCAAACATGTCGTTCGTGCTCTTCTGGAAGATATTGCTGCCATCGGAACATGCTAATTGACTACTATTGACCAATGTACCCAGGAAATGTCGGTTTTTTTCTCCGTCGAATACTTCCAGTGAATCCTCTAGCCAGAAAAGTGATCGCTGAATATTTAGCTTTGCTTCGAAAGCAGTTTTATTCCGCTCGCTACTGGGCAGTAAATCAGCGCTTGCAATTATTCTATTCTTTAAGGTTCTAGGGCTGGAGTTTAAAGCTAACGAACGAAGCAAACCGGCAGCAAAGGTTACAAACGGAGTGGCCTGGGACGTCCCGCTCATTGCAACTGGCTCCATGTCATAGGAAATCCATGAGCGAATGTCACAGCCTGGAGCTGCCAAATCAACCGCTCGAAAACTACGATTCGAAAATGAAGCTAAGCGATCATCACCGTCTATTGCGGCGACTGTCATTACATTTGCCGATCGTAGTCCGCCAAAAGAAGCTGGCAGAATAGCGTAATCAAGAAGATCAGTTTTCCCATCGTTTCCTGCCGCTACGATAAATAATGATTGCGCGGAATTTATGAAGAGAGATTGGTAATTGTTACTTATGCGTGTTTGATGAGATCCATCATGAGCAATTGATAAATTAAATATTTTTTTCTCGCCGTTCGATGGTTGTAGTAATTTTTCAAAAGATCCCTTTACTAATTTTCGAGATCCTCGGGCAACATTCATTATGGTAATCGATGCCCAGGGAGACCAATCAGCTGTCAGATTCTGAAAATCCGGTCCACCTAGAACCAGCCCGGTAACGTGTGTTCCATGTCCACTGACGAGATCAGGCTTTTTTGATTCGAGATCTTTAAATTGAAAATTGATTGGATAAAGTGCATTTCCCAAATCTAGTGTTTGAGAGATCGAAGAATTGTTGGCAATGACCTTGAAGTAGGCGCGATGGAAATGTTTTTCACCAAACGATAATTTTCCATCGTCAGTAGGTCTGGCTCCAAAGAATCCATTGTCTACGACTGTGATCTCCGCTCTGCCCATTGAAATGTTCTGCTTATTCGGGGACGACAGATCTTGAGTATATTGATAGGCTAACTTGACTTGGATTGGATCAAATGGCCTGTCGGGTCCATGGCAATCTCCGACTGTTGCCGCTGTATCACTTTGGCCAATCACAATATTCCCAATAGCCAAATTTTCACTAGCCACAACCAATTCATTTTTATTCAACTGCTGGATAGCACTTATGAAATCGGCGTTGTTGCCAGATTTAGGGCGAAGCAGCACGGGCAACGATGTGGATGGTCTGAACGCATCATCAGGTATTACCCGCATTACCCCCGATGCTTCATCAGAAGAAGAGCTGTTTTGTTTCGGTGCGCTATTAGTGGTATCAATATCAATATTGGTATTTTTCTTAATAGACGGTGGCGTTGCATATAAGCATGCTGGCCATTTAATCGTCGATATCTTTTCTTGCAATGGAGCGTCAAGATCAATGCTCCGAATGTTGTTCGCTTGCAGAAACTCCCTGATGTATGCATCTTTCACGGAACCACAAAGCTTAGTGATGATGTACTTTGGGTTGGTTTCTTTGAATCCCATAATTTGGCTTGCTGAGAGCATTGTTGGCTCTGCGAGTTGCGCAACTTTTCTTATGATTTCGTTGTTCGAGTCTTGGCCAATAATTTGTAGGGCGACAAATTTATCTTCTGTAAAACTTGGAGATGCAAAGAAAAATTGACCTACAAAAATTGCCAATTTTAGAGGGTTCACTCTTTGCATTGTTGTTCTCCAGCTTTTAGATTTACTCCACAAACTTTAGGTGAGAATTTTTTATTTCTTTCCAGCCAATCATGGACCCAATTCCTAAATGTCATTGTTCCAAGGGCCGCAATGCTTGATACATAATGGTCATCATGTATTTCTATTTTTGAGTTGACTCCACGAACACGTCTTTTCTTGCGATGGTCTTTCATATCATCCCCGCTAAATAGAGGGCCGCCGGAATCTCCAGGACACAAAGCTGGCGAGGTTGTGCCAGAAGCAGTGATGGAAACATAGCTTGGTTCTCCCGGAATTGATCCCGCAGGCTGATCTATGTGGGCAAGACCAATACGTAATTCATTCGTGCTTTCTGCGGAAAAGCTACCACCGACGATTGTCGGGTCACTGCATCCATAACCCGTCATCAACACCTGCTCACCTTTTTTCAATACTTCGCTGACATCTAGGGTTTCAAATCTCATTTTTCTCAGTACATCCGGTGAATTGCCTTTGTCGTCGAGGATGCAAAGTGCATAGTCCTCACTTCCTCGGGGTGTGCTGATCGTTAGGAGATCATGAGAAAGATACTCCGGATGTACTTCACATCGAAAAGGAATCCGACGTGTGCCGACGGTAAGTGACGGGGGGGAAAGAATACTGTCGTATGGTGGTTCGAGACAGTGTCCAGCAAGCAAAGCGACATTGGGTCCAACCAAAGTCGCCGTGCAAGTCTTCCGTGTCGAAGTAAGGCTATATTTGTTCGCACTCTCGAATGTGGCGATGAGTAACGTATCCCATTCTGCCGAACTGACCTTCTTTCCATTGATCAACTGGATTTCTGCATCCTCAAGCACATCTGGCGCTAGCCTGAAATTCAATTCGGACGTTAATTTCTTTTGAGGAATTTCCTCTGTGAAGGCGTATCCTGAAAGAAAAAAAGTTGCACAGAGAAATATCGTTGTCGGACGTAATTCCATACTCCCCCCCCCAAGGAATTAAGATTCCAGATCGCATTGGAATAGTCTTCAGATTTTTGTGGACTTAGTTCTGCTCAACATCTAAAGTGGTTTCAAAAGTAGGTGGTTTAAATAATAAAACCAAATGGGAAGATAATTCGGGGGAATTATGCTATTCGCTAATAAAAAAAATCTGGTCGTTTTTCTGATACTTCCGTGGCTCTCTGGTTGTACGACGCTAACCCGGTCGTGGGAACCTTTCCCATCGAAAGAGGAGCTTCTGTCCTTTCAGTCTCAATGGTCTGCGGTGTCTAATGATCCAACCCCTCCAATCGAGAAATTGCAGCGTGAATTGGTGATATACCGCGATCGAATTTATGAAAGTGCCTTAGTTCGGCGAAAGCTTGAGTGGGAGGCGGCAACCACTTCAACTTACGGAGGGTTTGCGGCCGTGACTGCCGCAATCGCTGATAAGGCGTCGTTTATGAACATTGGTTTAGGAATCGCGGCGTTGGGGCTGACGAATTCAACGATGTTTAAATTTAGTGATCAGTCACAGGCGTATGTTGTTGCACTAAAAAAAGTTTCTTGCGTTAGTAATAAGGTGAGTTCTTTGGATGACGCAACAGTTTCATTTGCTAAGAACTCTAACGATCCGCAGGCGGTGGCTACTGCATTGAATTTTCCCTCTAGGGTGGTTGCTGCTATAGATTCAATTCGTATCGAATATACAAATGCTTTACTTGGCATCGGCCCAAGCGTGCCGAGTCGAGATGAGATACTTGCATTGATCAAAACTTATGCGCCAGCCAAAGGTGCGGCTGTGGCTTTGGATGAAGATTCGAAAAGGAAGGAGGAGAGTGGAAAGCTTGTGCTTAGCTTGATGTCCGACATACAAGCATGCGCTAAATAGTCCATGCCGAGTGATAGATTTGCTAGATATCACTAAGCACCCTGCAATTTGTGCTCGGCCTTTATAGACTTGTAGTAAGCATTGCACCTGGGAATTCCGAACCACGCGCAGATCTTGCTAACTACCACATCGAAATCGTCTTACTAAGTCTCATGACTAATGGTCTCAAATGCTTGTCTTCCTCGCCAAGCAGGGACAGATTTTTCTGGCGCGCAGTTCCAGCATGGCTTCCCCGTAGGCTTCCTAGTGCTCCTTGAGTTGTCGCTCGTACTGTCCCCTCATATCAAGTGGCTAGCATGTACGCGTTTTCCATCCCTTTGCGTCCATCGTCTATCCATTCTTCGACCTCTGAATGTGGAATATCAAACGACCGGGTGGCCTGAGCTACCGTCGTTTCCCGGGATGATTTCCATCACCAGCCCTGCTTTGCGCTTTGCTCTCCAACGCTTGAGTCCTTCTTCCATGACCTTGCTCATTTTGATTTCCTTTTAGGATTATCTACTGAGCATCTTTCAGTGGGTCATTACAGGGCTGGATAGTTCAGGGGAGGGAGTGCCGGATACCTATATTGGTGAAGTATCACGATCTTGTATGGATCTTGTCTTCTGGATGTATGGACGCTAGCTGGTTAGAATGGCTAAAAACAAGTGTTACCGGGACAGTGACACACCTGTGCTAAGTTCGGATTAAAGGCTGGCGCCTCCGATGGAGGGCGCCCACATCAACAAGGGTTTTGACTGTGGTGGTATCCGATAGCGCTCAGGCAACTGCAGCGCTATCGGCTTTTTTCGTCACTGCCCGCAACTGGAAAACACGCATCATGGATTGGGTCCCTATCGTCTTCGTCATCTTCAAGCTCGGCGTGCTCTGCACGGGCATGTTCTACGCCATCAAATGGCACTATGACCAAGGAAAGAAAGAAAAGGAAAAAGGCAAGGAGAGGCGCGCCGTGCTGCGGGGAGCGGCGACGGTGATCGTGATCTTCTTGATCTTGCTGATGGGGTTGGGGGTGGTGACGTATGACGTCGCGAAGATGTTTGGGTTGGAGTTGACGTTTCCCTAATTCAACGCATTGGTCAGGCGAAGTCTGCTGAGGCGGCAGCCGGTCTCTGATACGGCTGAGCCACGGAAGTAATTTATTTTTAGTGGCGATACGATAATTGCCTGTCGCCTGTCGCCTGTCGCCTGTCGCCTGTCGCGGGATGCTGGAGCTCCCTTGAATTCATTCGACCCTGCTAGCGGTGACTTAAATTTTTTTAATTGACCGCGCTTTCGTACGTCTCCGCCTTCCGTCAAGGAAAAAAGCCCGCAAGACGCCGCAAGGTGGCCTCCTTGGATGGGGCTCTCTAGCGGTATCCCCCCTGATAGACCAGCTCGAAATACCTACAGAATACCGCTCTAGGTGACTGCGGGGCGCGTCCCTTCGATCTATGATCCCTGTCCAATAACCTGTTCTGTCTGTTTGCTGAGGTATGCCTCTTTGGCCCGATTGCGCTTGGCATTTTAGCTTGCATTTATCGGACCCTATGAATGCCGAGTTGATGTCACATAGTGACTGATCGGCATCACAGCTATTTGTTAAATTAAATAAGATATAAGATCCACTTGATACTGCAACAAAGACTGGGAACTCGAGTATTGCGTACAGATGGCGAGTGAGTATCAGTTAAAAAAGTGGTGTAAGTGTTAATCGGTAGCAATGTTTTGGGTAGATGATCAACCTCATAATTTGGACAATCTTTTCGTCAAGGGAGCGTGTGTATGAGTTACAGGAATAAAACATATGTGATTTTCGACGGCGATGAAGATATGTGGGCGTATGGATTCATGAAGGGCTGGAAGCAGAGCGAAAATCTCGACTTCGATTTTCATGATGCACACGATATGAACGTCCTACGCGACGGATCGAGCGAAGACACTGTCAAAAGAAAGCTTCGTGAAAGGTTATTGGGTACGAAGCAGGCGGTAGTACTGGTTGGAGAGAAGACCAAAAATCTATTCCGCTATGTTCGATGGGAGATTGAGTGCTGCCTGGAGATGGGAATTCCTATTGTGGTTGTGAACCTCAATGGAAAGAAACAAATGGACCCGAATTTATGCCCACCTATCTTGCGAGGAACCTGTAGCGTACACGTTCCCTTTAAATTGAAGATTATTAAGAAGGCTATGGACGAATTTTGTGCAAACTTTGCAGATCACGCGGCACTACTCGATCTTTACTACCCTCAGTCGACGTATGACGCATTGGGCCTGGAATGAACGAAATAGATTTCCCTGACTTGTATCAAGCGGCAGACCAACTATCTCGAAGCGCGCAAACACGCTTCTTCTCCGTGCTTTTCTTAAATTTGGTATTCCTGGTAGTTGCGGCAATACTTTCTGTATATAACCAACCGCACGTCGGTATGGCGTATGCGCAGGTAGTAGTCCTTTTCCTGAGCTTGGGCTGTACCGCGTATTTGGGATATTCCACACCTGAGAAGAAATGGTATGGCGGGCGCGCTTTGGCTGAATCTGTCAAGACCATTTCGTGGCGCTATATGGTCCGAGCAGAGCCCTTTGATAAGAATAACCAAATTTCTCGATCAATCTTCATCTCAACCCTAAGTGAAATCTTAGAGGCTAACCGTGAAATATCTAGAGAGGCGGTTTCTGATTCCGATAGAGCTCAGATCACCGGTCAAATGAGCTCAATTCGGGAGACGTCGCTTGAAGATCGGAAGAAATTTTACTTAGATCAGCGAGTGACCGACCAATTAGGCTGGTACAACAGGAAAGCGCTTTTCAATAGAAGGCGTGCGGATCTATTCTTTGGGTTGCTCTGCGTAGCGAACATTGTCGCGATTGCTTTTGCTATTTCAAAAGTACGTAGTCCTAGTGTGGAAAGCTGGCCCACTGACATTTTCGTAGCGATTGCTGCTTCATTACTCGCTTGGACTCAGGCCAAGCGTTACCGAGAGTTGAGCGCATCCTATAAGCTTGCAGCGCACGAAATAAGTCTTATCCGTGAGAAGTTGGCCCTAATAAACACTGAAAAAGAATTTTCACTGTTTATTGGTGATGCTGAAAATGCGTTTTCGAGGGAGCACACTCAATGGGTTGCAAGAAGGGATTTGTAATTTGAATTAGTCGGCGAGAACGATGTGTCTTGCTCTTTCATTCAACGTGTTGGTCTAGCAAACTAAAGCGGGGGCGCTGTGGTAACAAGAAAAAAAGCTGCGACTGTGAAAGTGCCAGTCGAATCGGTAAGGGATGAGGTCAGTGAAGTCCCGTTAGTGAGCCGGGCGAAATCGTTGGTATTTATTAGCCATGATTCTAGAGATGCTGCCATAGCAGAGGCATTTGCGAACTTACTTATCGATGTCAGTGCAGGCACGCTAAAGTCGTTTCGTTCATCCGACAAGAAGTCTGGTACGGGAATTGAATTTGGCGCTGAGTGGTACACAGCAATTATGTCGCAACTCGGTGACGCTACAGATGTTGTCGCTTTACTGACGCCACGCAGTATCGACCGCCCTTGGATCCTTTACGAGGCGGGTGTTGCCAAGGGAAAGTTGGGAACGACAGTTTTAGGGCTAGCTCTGGGGGTGCCACTCGAACACGTTAGTACGGGGCCGTTTGGTCAGTTTCAAAACTGCGGTGACGATGAAGATTCGCTGACAAAATTGGTGTTGCAATTACTTCAAAAAAATCCCGACGCGGCGCCGAGGGAAGAGGCTGTGCGTCGCCAGGTAAAGCTTTTCATAGCTGCGCTTACTCAAATTCTTGACGTTAAACCTGAAAAATCTAACGTAGCAGTTGAGGCGCACGAAGAACAAAGTGTTGCTAAGTTATTTGAAGAGGTTAAGGCGATGGTGCGCGAGCTCCCCGATCGGGTAGATAGTCGCGTAAGGCTCGTTACTCGACGACATCCTGGCAAATTGGAAAGGCGATTTCATCCTGAAATGTTCGATGAGATTCTTTTCATGAGCGAAAAGTACTCAGATATGCGCGGAAATCCCACAGGCCTGTTGCTTATATTGTCCGTAATTCGCGATGACGCGGCTTGGCTTTATGAGTTGGGAATGGATCTCTACAGGGCGATGGCAAGTGGGAATTCGGCTGCCACTAAGGCAGCGTATAAGCGTTTTCGCGAACTACTGAAAATCACCCAGAAATTTCCTCTTCCATTCGAGACGGGAGATGAAATGGAAAAAACAATTCACTTTGCTGCCCGTGCAATTGATCAGTTCGCAATGCGATATATAGAAAGTATGCCGTCGCGAAGGGGTATAGACGAGATTCTTAAAGATAAAGGGCGAGGACCGACTCTTTGATTGCAACAAATGTCAGGTGCCCGGATTCATTCGCTATTCCTACAGACTACTAATGGGGGATTAATATGCCGTAGTGCGCTCTGATAGGTGGACGAAGGTGACCACTGACCAAGTCGGGGGATTAGTGCCGTACGCAGAAGAATGTGGGTCGGGACGGCGAATTTGCCAAGGGAGTGGCGCAGTAAATCAAAATAGAACCTCCTGCCCATTTTCAACATCAGTTATGTTGTTCTGGTGAGCCTATCCAACCAACCATGCCGTGATATGCCAGAGTGACTTGAAACTGGCCTGCCCTGAGGGACTCGAACCCCCGACCTATGGCTTAGAAGGCCATTGCTCTATCCAGTTGAGCTAAGGGCAGTTCGGCGTGGCTGGCGGGAAGGGCGGGGTGCGACTGCATCAGTGCGTCACCGCAATTCCACCAGCGAGCCAGAAAAGGAAAACGGGCTGTAAAAACAGCCCGTTTTTCAAGTGTGGTCGGAGTACAAGGATTCGAACCTTGGACCCCCTGGTCCCAAACCAGGTGCGCTACCGGGCTGCGCTACACTCCGAGAAGCGAGATAATAGCAGCATCTCTTGCGAATGGTCAACAAGGTTTGCAAGCAAGTTCAACAATCCTCAGGAAACCGCCTCTCCCTCGCGGGATTCCGCCACTTTCTGCAGCCTGATTTCCACCAGCAGTTTCTTGATCTCCGGCACGCACGAGCCGCAGTTGCCGCCGGCCTTCAGGCAGGCCGTGACCTGGCTGACCTCTTCCAGGCCCTGCTTCCTGATGGTGTCGCAGATCGTGTTGCGGCCCACGCCAAAGCAGGAGCAGACGGTCGGTCCGGTGTCGGCGCCTTTTTCGATGGGCTGGCCCACCAGCAGGCCGACGCGGTCGGCTTCTTCCAGCTTGTCCTTGGCGAACAGGCCAGCCAGCCAGGAGCGCGAGGGCAGGTCGGGGCGGGCGGACATGAACAGGCACATGTCGATGCGGTCATCCACCACATGCACGGCGCGATAGCTGCCGTCGCTCAGGTCTTCATATTCCAGCCAGTCGGCGTCGTCGTCGCGCACGCCCAGCAGGGCGCGCGCCCAGGCGGTGTGGTCGTTGATCTGGTTGCGGCCGGCCAGCTCATAGCGCAGGAAGTCGCGGCCCTGCACGCGGGTCCAGTGGGTGATGTCGTCCAGTGCCAGCGCATGGCGGGTGAGGATGAAGCCGTGCCAGCCGACCCGGAATTCTTCGATGGCTACCGGCGTGTGCTTGAACTCGGGCTCGCCCGAGACCGGGTCGACCACCGGATTGACCACCGCGCCCACGCGGGCGTCCGAGGCCGACTGGCTGTTCCAGTGGATAGGCACGAAGACCGCGCCGCGCGGGATGCCGCCGCCATGCTGCACCCGCGCCACCATGGCGCCCCAGCGGCTGCTGATGCGCGCCAGGCCGCCTTCGCGCAGGCCGTAGAGCAGGGCGTCCTGGGGATGGATGTCGATGAAGGATTCAGCGATGTGGCTGCCCAGGGTGGCTGATTTGCCGGTGCGCGTCATGGTGTGCCAGTGGTCGCGCACGCGGCCGCTGTTGAGGATCAGCGGGTAGTCTTCGCAGGCGGCATGCAGCGGGCTGCGCGGCGCGGTCGGCACAAAACGCGCACGGCCGTCGGCGGTGCTGAAACGGTAGTCCTGCAGCACCCGCGCCGTGCCGGCCACGCTGCCATCGGACAGGCGCTGCACCGGCCACTGGATCGGTGCCAGAGTGTCGTAACCGCTGCGGTCCATGCCGGTCAGGCCCGCCAGGTTGAAGACGCGGCGCACTTTGCCCGGTTCGGTCTCAGCATGGGCCTCGCCATTGCGATAGGCCGACAGGCGGGCATGTTCGTCGAAGATGGCATGCGGGCCGTCGAAGTCGAAACCCTCGAAGCCCATGCGCTGCGCCACGTCGCACAGGGTGCGCCAGTCGCCACGGGCTTCGCCGGGGGCGCTCAGGAAGGCGCGCTGGCGCGAGATGCGGCGTTCGGAATTGGTGACCGTGCCATCCTTCTCGCCCCAGGCCAGGGCCGGCAGCAGCAGATGGGCGTAGGCATTGGTATCGGTCTGGGTGACCACGTCCGAGGCCACCACCAGTTCGCATTTCTGCAGGGCGCGTTGCACCAGGTCGGCGTCGGGCAGGCTGACCATGGGGTTGGTGGCCATGATCCACACCGCCTTGATGCGGCCGTCCTCGATGGCGCGGAACATGTCCACCGCCTTCAGGCCGGGTTTGTCGGCGATGCGCGGGGATTGCCAGAAGTCTTGCACGATCTCGCGGTGCAGTGGCTGCTCCAGGTCCATGTGGGCCGCCAGCATGTTGGCCAGGCCGCCGACTTCGCGTCCGCCCATGGCGTTGGGCTGGCCGGTGATGGAAAACGGTCCCATGCCGGGCTTGCCGATGCGGCCGGTGGCGAGGTGGCAGTTGATGATGCTGTTGACCTTGTCGGTACCGGCGGAGGACTGGTTCACGCCCATCGAGAAACCGGTGACGACCTTGTCGGTCTCGGCAAAGGCCTGGTAGAAGGCCAGCAGGTCCTGCAGGTCCACCTTGCAGATGCGTGCGACCGTGGCTGGATCGGCGCAGTCGGCGTCGGCCACCGCCAGGGCGTCGTCGAAGCGGTTGGTGTGGGCGCCGATGAAGGCGTTGTCGCGCAGGCCGCGATGGGCCAGGTAACTCATCAGGCCGTTGAACAGCCAGACATCGGTACCGGCCTTGATCGGCAGGTGCAGGTCGGCCAGTTCGCAGGTGGCGGTGCGGCGCGGATCGATGACGATCAGGCGCATCGCGGGGCGGGTTTCTTTCAGGCGGGCGATGCGCTGGAACAGGATGGGGTGGCACCAGGCAGCGTTCGATCCCACCAGCACCACCAGGTCCGCCAGTTCCAGGTCTTCATAGCAGATCGGCACCAGGTCTTCGCCGAAGGCGCGCTTGTGGCCGGCCACGGCCGAGGACATGCACAGGCGCGAATTGGTGTCGATGTTGGCGCTGCCGATGTAGCCCTTCATGAGCTTGTTGGCGATGTAGTAGTCCTCGGTCAGCAACTGCCCGGAGACATACAGGGCCACCGCATCCGGCCCGTGTTGGGCGACGATGGCGGCGAACTTGCCGGCGACTTCGTCCAGGGCATCGTCCCAGGACACCTGCTCCAGTTCGCCCTGGGCGTTGCGGCGCTGCGGGTGCAGCAGGCGCCCATCGAGATCGACGGTCTCGCCCAGGGCCGAGCCCTTCACGCACAGGCGGCCCAGGTTGGCGGGGTGTTGCTCGTCGCCCTTGATGCCCAGGCTGCCGTCCTCTTTCAGCGATGCCGTCACGCCGCAGCCCACGCCGCAATAGGGGCAGGTGGTGCGGGTGGTCGTCACGGCCAGGGCGAGCGGGGTCTGGGAGAGATTCATGAAGTTTCCTTTGGAGCTAGGCGGCTTGCTGGCACATGGCCTGGCCGAAGGGCAGTTCGCGGCGGAAGGCGCTGATGTCGCGGCCACTCTGGATCAGGTCGAAGTACCACGGCCCGTCCTTGACGTCGCCATACAGCACCGCACCCACCAGGCGCGTACCGCGCAACACCAGCCGCTTGTAGATGCCGCGACGCGGGTCGCGCACCACCAGGTCTTCGGTATCCTCGCCGCCGATGAAGTCACCGGCCGAATACAGGTCCACCCCGGTCACCTTGAGCTTGGTGGCGGTGGCCTGCTGCACGTAGCGGCGATGGCCGGCGCCGGCCAGGTGCGCGCCGCAGACGCGGGCCTGGTCCCAGATCGGCGCCACCAGCCCGAAGGTGGCCTTGCGGTGCTGCACGCATTCGCCCACGGCATAGACGCGCGGGTCATAGGTCTGCAGGGTGTCATCGACGATGATGGCGCGTTCGCAGTGCAGGCCGGCGGCCTTGGCCAGGGCGATATTGGGGCGCACGCCAGCGGTCATCACCACCAGGTCGGCGGGGATGCTGCTGCCATCCTTGAAGCGCAGTGCCGTGACACGGTCCGGGCCGACGATTTCCTCGGTATGGGCATTGAGCAGGAAACGCAGGCCACGGTCTTCCAGCGCCTTCTTGAGCAGGGCGGCGGCGGGCTTGTCCAGTTGCTGGTTCATCAGGGCGTCGGTGACGTGCACCACGGTCACTTCCATGCCCTGGCGCATCAGTCCATTGGCCGCTTCCAGCCCCAGCAGGCCACCGCCGATGACCACCGCATGCCGGTGGGTACGGGCGGCTTCCAGCATGGTATCGACGTCCTGGATGTCGCGGAAGGCGATCACGCCTGGCAATTGATGGCCCGGCACCGGGATGATGAAGGGCGTGGAGCCGGTGGCCAGCAGCAGGCGGTCGTACTTCACTGCCAGGCCGGAGCGTGCATGCACGGTGCGCTGGCGGCGGTCGATGTGGATCACCGGGTCGCCCGCGTGCAGGGTGATGCCGTTGTCGTCGTACCAGGCGCGGGGGTTGAGCATGATGTCATCGATGCTCTTGTCTCCAGCCAGGACCGGCGAGAGCATGATGCGGTTGTAGTTGCCGTGCGGCTCGGCGCCGAAGACGGTGATGTCGTACAGGTCCGGCGCCAGCTTGAGCAGTTCTTCCACGGTGCGCATGCCGGCCATGCCATTGCCGATCACCACCAGCGATGGTTTGGCGGCACGCTTGTCGGCCCCGGTCTCCATCTCAGGCCCCGATCCAGACCTTGCCCTGCTCGATGCGCGCCGGCCAGGCGGGTACCGAGTGGGCGGGTTCTTCCAGGCATTCGCCGGTGGTCAGGTCGAAGTGATGCTTGTAGATCGGCGAGGCCACCACGATGCGTTCGCCCAGGTTGCCCACCAGGCCGCGCGAGAGCACGGCGGCGTCGGCGTTGGGGTCGTAGTTGCCGATGGCGAAGACCCGTGCCTGCGCCAAGCCCGCGCTATGGTCGATGACGTGGAAGATCGCCACCTGCTGGTCGCCGATCAGGGCGGCCACGCCGGTGTTGGGGACGATCTCGGCCAGGTCGCAGATCGGGGTCCAGTGCTGGATTTGCTGGTCGCTGTGCATGCTTGGCTCCTTGGTTCAGACCGTTTCGACGACGACGGGGATGTCGAGCAACTTCTTTTCCGCCACGGTGGCCGGACGGATCTGGCCGCGTTCCTCGACAAACCTGATATTGCCATCGGCGGCCTTGCTGTTGACGAAGTGGCGGAAGCGCTTGCGGGTTTCCGGATCGGTGACGGCCTTCTTCCATTCGCATTCGTAGGTATCGACCACGTGCTGCATCTCGCTTTCCAGTTCGGCGGCGATGCCCAGCTTGTCGTCGATGACCACGCTCTTGAGGTAGTCCAGGCCGCCTTCCAGGTTTTCGCGCCAGGTGCTGGTGCGTTGCAGACGGTCGGCGGTGCGCACGTAGAACATCAGGAAGCGGTCCACATAACGGACCAGGGTGGCTTCGTCCAGATCGGAGGCGATCAGCTCGGCATGGCGCGGCTTCATGCCGCCATTGCCGCAGACGTAGAGGTTCCAGCCCTTGTCGGTGGCGATGATGCCCACGTCCTTGCCCTGTGCCTCGGCGCATTCGCGGGTGCAGCCGGAGACGCCGAACTTGATCTTGTGTGGCGAGCGCAGGCCCTTGTAGCGGTTTTCCAGGCGCACCGCGAA
>PJUA01000192.1_pt1 | contig 52052 bp, 49 predicted proteins | sample 1512151 | NCBI WGS metagenome assembly PJUA01 (sample SAMN08177678, study PRJNA422409) | Soil metagenome, whole genome shotgun sequencing project. | isolation source: Soil enriched on filter paper: beechwood xylan treatment | place: USA: Madison | collected 2015-01-15
ACCTATGTGCTGGACCAGTCCCGCATCAAGGACCTGCGCACCAACTTCGAAACCGGTAACACCAAGGCCGTGCTCGATGGCGACATCGACGACTTCATCGCAGCCTCGCTGAAACAGGGCGTCTGATCCACGCCGGCCGCGCAGTCCTTGCGCGGCCGGTCGCTGACTGAGCTACCGTTCAAACCTCAAGAATTCCAACCATGACCACGCAAAACACCCCCGCCGCCCAGCCGGCAGCCGACGAGAACAGCATCATCGCCGAGCGCCGCGCCAAGCTGGCCGCCATCCGCGAACAGGGTATCGCCTTCCCCAACGATTTCCGCCCGGCCAACAATGCCGCGGACCTGCACGCGCAATACGACGGCTTCGAGAACGAAGCGCTGGAAGCCGAACCGGTGACCGTCACCGTGGCCGGCCGCATGATGTTGAAGCGGGTCATGGGCAAGGCGGCCTTCGCCACCCTGCAGGATGCCTCTGGCCTGCGCGCCGATGGCCGCATCCAGCTCTACGTGACCCGTGACGTCACCGGCGAAGAAGCCATGGCCGCCTTCAAGCACTATGACCTGGGCGACATCCTGGGTGCCGAGGGCACGCTGTTCAAGACCAAGACCGGTGAACTGTCGGTGAAGGTGACCAAGTTGAAGCTGATCACCAAGTCGCTGCGCCCGCTGCCCGACAAGTTCCACGGCCTGGCCGACCAGGAAATGAAGTACCGCCAGCGCTACGTGGACCTGATCATGAGCGAGGAAACCCGTCGCACCTTCAAGGCCCGTACTGCCGCGATGTCGTCGATCCGCCGCTTCATGGAAACCAACGGTTTCATGGAAGTGGAAACCCCGATGCTGCACCCGATCCCGGGCGGCGCCGCGGCCAAGCCCTTCATCACCCACCACAACGCGCTGGACATGCAGATGTTCATGCGCATCGCCCCCGAGCTGTACTTGAAGCGCCTGGTGGTGGGCGGTTTCGAGCGCGTCTTCGAGATCAACCGCAACTTCCGCAACGAAGGCGTCTCGCCGCGTCACAACCCTGAATTCACCATGATGGAGTTCTACGCCGCCTACGTGGATTACCAGTGGTTGATGGGCTTCACCGAACAGGTGATCCGCCAGGCCGCCATCGACGCCCACGGCACCGCCGTGCTGACCTACCAGGGCCGCGAGCTGGACCTGTCCAAGCCCTTCGATCGCCTGACCATCACCGGCGCCATCCTCAAGTACGCCCCCAACTACACCGCCGAGCAACTGGCCGACATCGAGTTCCTGCGCACCGAACTGAAGAAGTTCGGCGTCAAGACCGACCAGGCTCCGCTGGCCGGTGCCGGCATCGGCGCGCTGCAACTGGCGCTGTTCGAAGAGACCGCCGAGTCGCAACTGTGGAACCCGACCTACATCATCGACTACCCGGTCGAAGTCTCGCCGCTGGCGCGCGCTTCCGACACGGTGGCCGGCATTACCGAACGCTTCGAACTGTTCATCACCGGCCGTGAAATTGCGAACGGTTTTTCCGAGTTGAACGATGCCGAAGACCAGGCCGCCCGCTTCCAGGCCCAGGTGGCCGCCAAGGATGCCGGCGACGAAGAGGCCATGTACTACGACGCCGACTACATCCGCGCCCTGGAATACGGCATGCCCCCGGCCGGCGGCTGCGGCATCGGCATCGACCGTCTGATGATGCTGATCACCGATTCGCCCAATATCCGTGACGTGATCCTGTTCCCGCACCTGCGTCGCGAAGACTGATCGCCGAGGATTGAAGCCTGTAGGCTGACAACCCCGCATTGACGTCCAGGGGACGGCGACATCGCCGTCCCCTTTCCACTTCTGGCTCGTTGGCATTCTGCCCGCCTGCTGCTGCCGCACTCCCCCCGGCTTGCTCCCCCGCGCCAATCTTCCCTTTCAGCTGCGCTCCGGCGTGGCGCAAAGACTGTTGTCATCCCGCAAACCCGCCTCCCGGGCCGTTTTTGCCACATTACAAGTTTTTACAACTGACACAGAATCGGGATTTTTTTTGGCCGATGACCACTCCATAATCCAGTCATCCAATCTTCAACGACAACAGAACAACTAGAGAGGTCATCATGGAAACCAACAACACACAACCCCTGAATACCGGCAACAACGCCGTCGCCAAGACATCCTCCGGTCGCCTGCATCCGCTGATGGCTGGCGCCGCCGTGGCCGTGATCCTGGTCAGCCTCATCGGCGTGGCCGCCATGACCGGCCTGCTGCCCAACTCCAAGAGCGAGAATTCCCCGCAGCAACTGGCGGCGCTGGATCAGAACGCGCAAGCCCCCGGCGCCCCCGCCAATGCCCTGAGCGCGCAGCAGCAAGCCCAGCGCGCCCCGTCCTATCAGCCGCAGCAATCGGCCTACCCGACCCAGGCTGCAGCGCCTGCAGTACAGCGCGCCCCGGCGATCTGCAATAGCTGCGGTGAAGTGGTCGGCGTGCGCGCCGTGCGCCATGCCGCCCCCACCAGCGGCGTCGGCATCGCCGGTGGTGCCGTGGTCGGCGGCCTGCTGGGTAACCAGATCGGCGGCGGTACCGGTCGTACCCTGGCCACCATCGCCGGTGCGGTCGGCGGTGGCTATGCCGGCAATGAAGTGGAAAAGAACGTGCGCGCCACCACCAGCTATGTGGTCGACGTGCGCATGGAAAACGGCAAGACCCGCAGCTTCCCGCAGAGCAATGAAAACTGGCGCGTCGGCGACCAGGTGCGCGTGGTCAACGGCCATCTGGAAGGTCGCGGCTGATCCGACTCCCCTGATCACTCCGTCTCATCAGCCAGCCCTTCGCACTCCGGTGCGAGGGGCTTTTTCTTGTCGGTCAAACCTGCACTTTCGCACATTTGCCAACTATTGTTGCCTACTGGAAAATAATAGTGAACCAAAAGGCAAGTGTTGTGCACCAACAGCAGTGTTATGACGTTATCGTGTCATGATTGAGAAATATTCCTGCCGGTTGGCAAGACCTGCCTCCCCTCAGCCGGCGCAGTATGAATGTTCTTGATAAACGCTGGAAACATTTGGCGTCGGCAGTTAGACTTCCGCAAAAACTTACCGCCAGGATGGCAGCGGAATTGGTACTCGGGACACAGAACGCGACAAGCGTCGGCCCGCTTACTCGTAATGAACGGGGGGCGAACGATTCGCCAAGACGCGCCAGACCGGCGCGAATGCGTTTGAAGATTTATGGACTCACAGTCATCCACCGACAGCAGCACGCTGGTCTCCGAGGCCCGCAACGACGACCGCCACGGCGGTCCCCACAAGGATCATGCGGTCATCCTCCTGCACGGCCTGTGCGGCTCGCAGCTCGAAATGGGCTCGATCCCCAAGCAGCTCAAGAAAGCCGGCTGCACCGTCATCCCGCTGACCATCGACAACTACTCCGCCGCGCTGACCAATCCGCGCGTCTCACCCGACTGGGAAGCCTGGTGCGCCGTGGTCGAAAGCCGCGTGGCCCGGCTCAAGGAAGAATTCCGGACCGTCTCGCTGTGCGGCCTTTCCATGGGCGCCACGCTGGCCCTGGCGGTGGCCGCCCGCAGCAAGGACCTGCTTTCGGTGGTGCTGCTCTCACCGGTGCTGCAATACGACGGCTGGTCGGTGCCCTGGTACTGGAAGCTGTTGACCGTGGTCTATGACATGGGCTTTCGCAACTGGTCCTACAAGGAAAGCGAACCCTACGGTATCAAGAACTACGAGATGCGCCGCCGCGTCGCCGCCGCCCTGGAAAAGGATGGCGTAGCCGCCGTCGGCGCCGCCTCCATCCCGGCCCGCCACCTGCGCGCCGCGCTGCGCATGATCGCCTTTGTGCGCAAATCGCTGCCGCTGGTGCGTACCGACACCCTGATCATCCATTCCATCGACGACGAAACCGCTTCCCCGCGCAATGCCGAGGTGATCCTGCAGCACATCAATGCCGAGGTCCGCAAGGTGATCTGGCTGGGCGACTGTTATCACATCATTACCGTGGACAACGAGCGCGAAATCGTGACCAACGAGACCGTGATGTTCATCAAGCGCAGCATCGAGATCCACGGCAACGAACTGAGCCGCAAGTACCTGGGCCATTCCTCGCCGCTGAAGGATCGCCGTCACTAGCCTGCTGCGCCGATACAACAGGGCCGATCATGGAATGCCGTAAAAAAACAGTCCTGGTCAGCCTTTTGAAAGACTGGATTCTTAACATGAGCATATTGCGCGACCGCGCAATGTAAACGAAGATGGACACGACGCGCCACCCTGCCAAAGCCCTCATGAGCCTGATCAAATTGAAGAACGCCAAGAGCTGGCGTCCGCAAGGCTTCCGCCCGCTGTATGTCAGCGCGTTCGGATTCGTTGCGGCCTTCGGCTTGCGCTATGCACTGGCGCCCTTCGTGGACGAGGCGCTGTCGATGGTGTTCTTCGCCGTCAACTGCATCGTCATGAGCTACCTGTTCGGCTGCGTGTATTCGCTGGGATTGCTGTCCATCAGCATCCCCACGGCCATGTTCTTCTTCCGCAAGCCCTTCTATACGATGGATGGCCTCAACGACAAAGACGTCTTCATGATCCTGGTCTACACCATCATCGTGGTGACCGCCTCGGTGATCATCGAATGGCTGCAGCGCGAGCGTTATGCGGCCGTGCTGCAACAGCGCGTATCGGAAACCCGCTACCGCCTGCTGATCGAGTCCGATCAGGCGCGCCGTGCCGAATACAGTCGCCAGTTCGAGAGCAGCGCCAGCGAACAGGCCTGACGGACGGCTCCATCGGCCTGGCCATGCCTCAGGCCTGCGCCGTCCACGCAAGCCGGCATCAGGAAGCCCCTGATACCCACGGTCGCCGGCCCCTCCTAAGATGAGCCCATACCAGCACATCCCGCCAAGGAGGCCGCCATGTCCCTGACCCATCACCTGCCCCGCATCCTCGTCATCGATGCCGACCTCGATGCCATCGAAATGGCCCGCTTCGCGCTCTGGCGCAACCATCTGCCCTGCCAGTTCGAATGGTTCGACGATGCCGAACTGGCCAATGCCTCCCTGCTCACGCAAGCCCTGTGCCGTGCCCGCGACCTGCCTACGCTGATCCTGCTGGACCCGCGCAGCTTCCCTGGCACCGAAGGCTACGAGCTGCTGCGCACGCTGTGTGTGTACCAGACGCTGGCGCACATCCCCCTGGTCTTGTTTACCGCCGCGCCCCTGTCCAGCGATTTCGCCCGCGAACAGGACGGCCGCATCTGGTACGCCGCCAAGCCGCAACGTGCCACCGATTACATGGAGCTGGTCATCCAGTGCGTGCAGCAACGTCTGCATCAGCCAGAACCGTTCTGACCACCTATCCCTTGCCGGCGCGGCGCAACACCTGCGCCAGGCGCCGGATCAGCGGCGCAAACTGCTCAGAAGAGGTATTGCCATACCCGATCACCAGGCCATTGCTGGCAGCCTGGCGCGGCTGTGCCGAAAACGACGACAAGGCCCCCACATTCATCCCCGCCGCCCGCGCCGCCGTGCTGACGGCGGTATCCTGCCAGTCCAGCGGCAAGCGCACCGTCAGGTGCAGACCGCTATCGCCGCCCCATACCTCATACCCGGGCAGATGTGCCTGCAAGGCCTCGCGCAGCGCCTGCTGACGTTCGCGATACAGGCGCCGCATGCGGCCCAGATGACGCGCAAACTGGCCGCCGGCCATGAATTCGGCCAGCGCCAGCTGCTCCAGCCGATGCCCACCGCGCAGCAACTCCGCCAGTGCCGGCCAGGCCCCCGCACCCGCCGATTGCGGCAGCACCAGGAAACCGATGCGCAGCCCCGGGAACAAGGTCTTGCTGAAGGTGCCCACATACAACACCGGTGCATCCGGCACCAGCCCCTGCATGGCGGGCACCGGGTGGCCGCGGTGCCGGAACTCGCTGTCGTAGTCGTCCTCGATGATCCAGGCCCCGCACTCGCGTGCCCGCGCGATCAGTTCCAGACGGCGCGGCAAGGACAGCACCGCGCCGGTCGGATATTGATGGGATGGCGTCACATGCACCAATCGCGGCGGGCTGCGCCAGGCCCGCGCAGGGATGACGATGCCCTCGCCATCAACCGGCATCGACCGGATCTTCAGGTCGCCGGCATGGAAGGCGGCGCGTACGCCGCCATAGCCCGGGTCTTCCAGCCAGGCCCGCTCGCCGGGGTTGGCGAACAAGCGCACGCACAAGGACAAGGCCCCCTGCGCGCCCTCGGTCAGCACCACCTGGGCCGCCTCGCAGCGCACACCCCGCGCCACCCGCAGATATTGCGCAATGGCTTCGCGCAGGGCCGGCTCGCCCAGCGGATCACCATACGCCAGCGCCATCGGCCCGGCCCGCTTCAGGGCCCGCTCCTGGGCGCGCAGCCAGGCATTGAGCGGAAAACGGTTCAGCGCCGGCATACCCGGCGTGAGCGGCAGGGTCCGGTCCCCGGCGTCGCGCGTGGGCGTCATGGTCGACACGCGGCGCGACTGGCGTGTGCTGTCCGGGCGAGATGGCTGGACGAACCGGGTCGCCGCCCCCGCCAGCGCAGCCACGCGGGTCCCCTGGCGATCGGCGCGGGCATAGCCTTCGGCCACCAGTTGTTCGTACACCGCCAGCACGGTATTGCGCGCCACCTGCAACTCCGCGCACAGGCTGCGGGTGGCAGGCAGGCGACTGCCCGGCGGCAGTTGTCCATCGAGGATGGCGCGCTTGAAACGGGCCAGCAGCTGCTGCTGGCGTGAGCCCGCGGCAGCGTCCAGGTCCAATGGCGTGCTCAGCAGGGAAACGGAAGATGTCGTCGTCACAGTCATTGCAGTCATCACAGTCGGATTTCATGGCCCCATCAAAAGTGCAAGCATTGGCACTTCTGATGATGCCACGAAAGCGCTATCGTGCAGCTTCTCTCGCCCAACTGGATGCCAACGTGAACCACTCCACCGCCACCCGCCGCAACGAATACCAGCAAGACATCGGCCCCGCCCTGCCCGACTGGCAGGCGCGTCCTCGGCCGTCAGCACAGACCCTGCAGGGCCGCTACTGCCGACTGGAACGCATCGATCTCGCCCGCCACGGGGCAGCACTGTATGCCGCCTTCGCCGAGGCCGCCGATGGCCGCGACTGGACCTACATGATGAGCGGCCCCTTCCCGGATGAGGCCAGCTACCTGCACCAGGCCGAACTGATGCAGGCCAGCCAGGACCCGCTGCATTACGTAGTGATCGACCAGGCCACTGGACGGGCCCTGGGCAGCATGGCCCTGATGCGCATCGAACCGGCGCACGGCGTGATCGAGGTCGGCCACATCGCCTTCTCGCCTCGGCTCAAGCGCAGCCGCGTGGCCACCGAGGCGCACTACCTGCTGATGCGCCATGTCTTCGAAGACCTCGGTTATCGGCGCTACGAATGGAAGTGCGACAGCCTCAATAGCCCTTCGCGCCGGGCGGCGCAGCGGCTGGGCTTCTGCTTCGAGGGCATCTTCCGGCAAGCGGTGGTGTATCGCGGGCGCAGTCGCGATACCGCATGGTTCTCCATCATCGATGACCAATGGCCGCAGCTGCGGCAGGCTTTCCAATGCTGGCTGCAGCCCGACAATTTCGATGCCGAAGGCCGGCAACGGCAGGCATTGTCGACACTGACTGCACCCACCTCACCCTCAGAGGACTGACTCCACCCCTCAGGAACGCGCACTGAGCTGCTTGAGCTGCTTGAGCTCCCACAGCGCCTCCAGTACATGGCGCGTAGCTGGTTCCGGCGGGCCGGCGCGATGGGCGATGCCCAATGGCCGCCATAGCGCCGGGCGCAGCGGGCGCATCACGATGCGCGGGTCCGGCGGGACGGCGCGGCCCTGGGCACCGGCTTCGTGCGGCAGCAGGGTGGCGCCATAACCGGCCGCCACCAGGCTCTTGATGGCATCGTTGAAATTGAGTTCGATGCGCGGCAAAGGATGCTCCCCGCCGCTGGCGAACCATTCCGTGGTCAGGCGTGAGAGCCGCGTCTCGGGCGCATTCAGGATCAGCGGCTGCGCCGCCAGCCAGGCCGGCGTCACCACCCGTGGTACCTGCCACGCCGCCGGCAGGAAGGCCATCACCGGGTCGCGCCGCCAGGGCTTGACCGTCAGGCCGCCCACCGGGGCCTGCGGCAGGGCCACCAGGCCGATGTCCAGCGTCCCTTCCACCAGTTGCGCCAGCGTCTCCTGCGAGGTCAGGATGCGCACCTGCACATCGATGCCCGGATGCTGCTGCCCCAGACGTTCCAGGACCTGCGGCAACAGATAGGCAATGGCGCCGGTGGAGGCTCCCAGGCGCACCCGTCCGGCCAGGCCCTGCACCTGCCGCTGCACTTCTTCCAGCGCCTGATCGGCCGCCGCCAGCAACTGCCGCGCCCGCGCCACCAGCGTGGCGCCGATGCCCGATGGCCGCACCTGGCTGCGCTGGCGCAGCAGCAAGGGCGCGCCGATGCGCGCTTCCAGTTCGCTGATGTGCAGGCTCACCGTGGGCGGCGCCAGGTTCAGGGTGCGCGCCGCAGCGGCGAAGGAACCCAGGTCGGCGATGGCGACCAGGGTCCGCAGACGATCCAGGTTGAGTTCACGCATGGAATGGCTCCGGCATCAGCAACGACAGTGGAAACAGCAACAGGAACGAATACCGCATCTTCAGTAAAACTGAACGATCTCTTTGCGATATTCAACTTTTCCAATTATACGTTTTGTCGCACCATGCAAGGCATCGGCATTCCCGCGCCATGCCAGGGCCAGGGTGAAGTCCCTCGCCACCGCTTCCATCCGGGCGCGCCCACTGCTTGCAGCTGACCGGAGTACACCATGAGCAACTCTCCTCTGATCTTCATCGACGGCGACCAAGGCACCACCGGTCTCCTGATCCACGAACGCCTGCGCGACCGCAAGGACCTGCGCATCCTGACCCTGCCGGCGGCCGAGCGCAAGGATGCGCAGCGGCGCGCCCAAGCCATCAACAGCGCCGACATCGCCCTGCTGTGCCTGCCCGACGCTGCGGCCCGCGAAGCCGTGGCGCTGATCGAGAACCCCCGCGTGCGCGTCATCGATGCCAGCTCGGCCCATCGCACCAGCCCGGGCTGGGTGTATGGCTTCCCCGAGATGACGCCGGAACAGCCCCAGGCCATTGCCAACGCCCACCGCATCAGCAACCCCGGTTGCTATCCGACCGGCGCCATCGCGCTGCTGCGCCCGCTGGTACAAGCCGGACTGGTACCGGCCGACTACCCGCTGAGCATCCACGCCGTGTCCGGTTACTCCGGTGGCGGTCGGCCGCAGGTAGAGCAATACGAAGGACCGGAAGCCGCCAGCGCCGCACCCTTCGTGCTGTACGGCCTGGGCCTGCAGCACAAGCATCCACCGGAAATGCAGCTGCACGCCGGATTGACGCAACGGCCGATCTTCCTGCCCGCCTATGGCGCCTTCCGCCAGGGCATCGTGCTCTCCATCGCCCTGCAGACGCGCCTGCTGCCAGCCGGCGCCAGCCTGGAGTCGTTGCGCGCCGCACTGCAGCGCCACTACGCCGGGGCGCGCCACGTCAAGGTGCTGGATGCCGAACAGAGTGCCGCCACGGCCCAGCTTGATCCGACCCGCCACAACGGCAGCAATGACATGACCCTGGGCGTCTTCGGCAACCCGGCCGAAGGTCACATCCTGCTGTGCGCAGTCTTCGACAACCTGGGCAAGGGGGCATCGGGCGCCGCCGTACAGAACCTGGACCTGCTGCTGGCAGCTGCCTGACTCGCGTATTGATGCGGCGTGCGGTCCCGGCCAACAAGGCCGGAGGCGGGACGCGATTCCCCACGAGCGCCCCGCCCTCGCCGCATCACTCGTAAAACGGTTTAAAGGCCTGATCTGCTGCAAGGCAGGATTGGTCAGGCTGTGGCATCATTCGTGACTTGATTCGCCACCACAGACTGCAGGCGTCGGCTCCCCCTAAGTTCGGCTGCCGCCCCGCTTCAAAGCAAGATGTCCACCACTCTAGGCGCAATAGCGTGCAAGTATCTCGACGCCACCATCAAGCTGACCCCGGTATTACGTACTGACGGCAAGTGGACGGCGTTCGTCCATATCGACTTCCCGGATCGCACCACCCACGAATTCGGCGACTTCAAGCCAGGCAATTCCAAGATGGAAGCCTTGCAGAATGCCGTCACGGCCGCCGAGAACTACGTCGTCACTCGCAAGAAGAAATAGGCTGGCCAGAATATCCGCTTCCCCATGCAAAACGGCCTGCATCGCTGCAGGCCGTGGCGGTATATCCCGGGGCCGACGGATCAGTTGATCTTGACGCCGGCAGCTTCGCTTTCCTTGTAGATCGCATCGATCAGGTCCTGCCCCACCCGTGAGGCCATGCTCTTGTGCACTGGCAGCAGTGCGCGGCGCCATTCGGCCTTCTCCTGTTCGGAAAGGGTGTAGACCTTGGTCTTGCCGCTGGCCTTGATGGCGGCCAGGGCATCGTCGTTTTCCTTCTGGGCGATGGTGTTGGCGTAGACCGTGACTTCCTTCATGGCCCCTTCTAGCTGGCCGCGCACATCGGCCGGCAGGGCCTCCCAGAACTTCTTGTTGACGATCACGGCGTAACCGATATACCCGTGATCGGACACGGTCAGGTTGGACTGCACCTCATGCATCTTCTGGGTGTAGACATTGGAGGGCGTGTTCTCGCTGCCATCCACCACCCCGGTCTGCATGGCCTGGTACACCTCGGAAAACGCCAGCACCTGCGGATTGGCCTTCAATGCCCGGAACTGCTCGTCCAACACCTTGGACGACTGGATGCGCATCTTCAGCGCCCGGAAGTCCGCCACCTTGTGCAGCGGCCGGTTGGCCGTCATCACCTTCATGCCGTTATCCCAGTAGGCCAGGCCTTTGATGCCCTTGCCTTCCAGCTTCTGGAACAGGCCCTGCCCGATCGGCCCCTCGGTCACGCGCTTCAACACTTCCTTGTTGGGGAAGATATAGGGCAGGTCGAACACCTCGAACTCCTTGGCCCCCAGCGGCCCGAACTTGGCCAGGGAAGGCGCCAGCATCTGCACCGAACCCAGCTGCAGCGCCTCCAGCTCTTCCTTGTCCTTGTAGAGGGTGCTGTTGGGATAGACCTCGACCTTGACGCGCCCATGGGTCGCCTTCTCGGCCAGTTCCTTGAAGCGTTCCGCGCCCTTGCCCTTGGGCGTGTCGTTGGCCACCACGTGACTGAACTTGATGACGATGGTCTGTTGCGCCAGTGCCGCCGTGGTCGACAAGGTCAGCGTGGCGAAGGCGCAGGCGGTCAGTGCCGCCCGCATTGTGATGATGGTCATGCGTGTCTCCTCCGGGTGAAGCCGGGGGCCGATGACCTCGGCCCCCGGCGTTAAAAGACGATCAGGTCGCGCAGCCCCTCCCCGCCATGCAGGCGGTCGAAACCGCGATTGATGTCGGCCAGCGCCAGGCGCTCGCCCATGAGCTTGTCCACCGGCAGGCGGCCGGCCTGGTACAGGCCGATATAGCGCGGGATATCGCGCACCGGCACGCAGGAGCCGATATAGCTGCCCTTGACGGTACGTTCCTCGGCCACCAGGCTGACCTGCTGCAGCGCCCAGTTCTGGTTCGGCGCCGGCAGCCCGGCCGTGATCGTCATGCCGCCACGGCGGGTCATGCGGTAGGCCGCTTCCATGGCCTGCACCGAGCCGGCCATCTCGAAGGCGTAGTCGACGCCGCCCTTGGTGAGTTCCTTGACCTTTGCCACCGCATCCGGGTCACGGGCATTCACGGTGGCCGTGGCGCCCAGCGCACGCGCCACTTCCAGCTTGCTGTCGTGCAGGTCCACCGCGATCACTTCGCGCGCGCCGGAGGCCAGCGCGCCCAGCATCGCGCACAGGCCCACGCCACCCAGGCCCAGCACCGCCGCCGTGGTACCGGCCTTGACCTCGGCGGTATTGACGGCCGCGCCCACGCCGGTCAGCACTGCGCAACCGAACAGGGCCGCCTCGACCGGATCGATATCGGCCTCGATCTTCACGCAGGAGCGGCGCGAGACCACCGCATGATCGGCAAAGGCCGACACCCCGAGGTGGTGATGCACCGCCTGGGCCTTGTCACGCAGACGGCGCTGGCCCGACAGCAGCTCACCCACGGTATTGGTGGCGGCGCCCGGCTCGCACAGCGCCGGCCGTCCTTCCATGCAGGGCAGGCAGTGGCCGCAGCTGGGCACGAAGACCAGCATCACCAGATCACCGGCACGCAGGTCGCTCACGCCGCTACCCACCTGCACCACCTCGGCCGAAGCCTCGTGGCCCAGCGCCATGGGCAGCGGACGCGGACGCACGCCGGTGATCACCGACAGGTCCGAATGGCACAGGCCGGCGGCCTTCATCTTCACCAGCACCTCGCCGGGGCCGGGCGGGTCAAGATCGAGTTCTTCGATCTTCAGCGGCTGGCTCACGGCAAATGGATGCGCATCGGTCATTTCGCGCAATACGGCGGCCTGGATTTTCATGTTGTCGTCTCCCTCTGGTTGGAAAACGTCTAGGTTACACGAGCAGGTCCGGCTCAATCGGACAGCAAGCCCGCCTGGTGCAGGAATTTCTCGGCCTGCAGGATCACCGGCTTGTCGATCATCTTGCCTTCAAGCGAAATGGCACCGCCATCGCTGGCGCGCACCGCCGCCATCACGGCCCCCGCCCAGGCCAGCTCCTGCTCGCTGGGCATGAAGCCACGCCGCACACCTTCTACCTGGCGCGGATGGATGCACAGCTTGGCGCCAAAACCCAGCCGGCGCGCGCGCTGCACCATGCGTGCCAGAAAGGCGTCGTCATTGAAATCGGTGGTCACGCCATCGATGGGCGGGGCAATGCCCCCCAGGCGCGACGCCATCACCATCTCGATGCGAAAGTGCGTCAGCTCCTCCTCTTCCGGCCCGCACTGCATGCCCAGATCGACCTGCGCATCGATGGAACCGAAGGCCAGCCGCTGCACGCCCGGCACCGCCGCAATCTCGCGCATGGCCGCCAGACCGGCGGCACTCTCGATAAGCGCAATCAGGCCGCGCCCGGGACCCAGCCGACGCGCAATTGCCGACAGGCTCTTGGGCTCTTCCGCCTTGGGCAATACGATGCCGGCCATGGACAGTGCCGAAAACGTCATCAGGTCTTCGCCATGCCAGACCGTATCGGCAGCATTGATGCGCACCCACAGGCGTGGCTGCGGCCCCTGCTCGCGCAGCCAGCGCGCCAGGGTCTGGCGGGCCTGCTCCTTCTGCGGCAGGGCCACGGCATCTTCCAGGTCGACAATGACGGCATCGGCACCACTGGCCAGGGCCTTGGCATAGCGCTCCGGGCGATTGGCCGGCACGAACAGGAAACTGCTGGCCGTGGCAATCTGCGGCGCCATCACACGGCTCCCCGTTCGCGCAGCGTAGCGATGGCCGCCGCGTCATAACCCAAGCCGCCGAGAATGGCGTCGGTATGCTCCCCCAGTGCCGGGATGGGGTCCATACGGTAGTCATAGCTGTCGTTGGCCCCCGGTGGCAAGAGCGCCGCCACCTTGCCGGCCGGCGTATCGACCTCGGCCCAGCGCTGGCGCGCCGCCAGCTGCGGGTGCTGCCACAGGTCGTCCATGCCATTGACGCGGGCATTGGCGATCTGCGCCCGGTCCAGCCGCGCCACCACCTGCTCGGCGGTCATGCCGGCGAACATGTCCAGGATCAGCTGGCGCAGCACATCACGATGTTCGTGGCGGCGCGAGTTGCTGGAGAAGCGCGCATCGCCGGCCAGGGCCGCATCCTCCAGCACCACCTCGCAGAAGACCTTCCATTCGCGCTCGTTCTGCAGACCCAGCATGACGGTCTTGCCATCACCCGCCGCAAAGGGGCCATAGGGATAGATGGTGGCGTGCTCGGCGCCGGAGCGCTGCGGCGCCCCCGCGCCCTGATAGGCATAGTAGAGCGGGAAACTCATCCACTCGGTCAGTGCCTCCAGCATGGACAGGTCGATGTGACTGCCCCTTCCATCGCGCCCGCGCTTGATCAGTGCGGCCAGGATGTTGGAATAGGCATACATCCCGGCGGCGATGTCGGCAATCGAGCAACCAGCCTTGACCACCTCATCACGAGTCCCCGTCACCGAGAGAAAACCGGCCTCGCTCTGGATCAGCAGGTCATAGGCCTTCTTGTCGCGATAGGGGCCATCCTCGCCATAACCGGAAATATCGCAGACGATCAGGCGCGGATGTTTCTCCTGCAGCACCGCGGCCGACAGGCCCAGCCCGGCCGCCGCACCCGGTGCCAGGTTCTGCACCAGCACGTCGGCCTCTTGCAGCAACTGGTCGATGATGCGCTTGCCCTCTTCATCCTTGAGATTCAAGGTGAGACTTTCCTTGGAACGATTGGTCCAGACGAAGTGCGACGACAGACCATGCACGCGGGTGTCGTACCCCCGCGCAAAATCGCCCACCCCGGGCCGTTCGATCTTGATCACCCGGGCCCCCAGGTCGGCCAGCTGGCGCGTGCAGAACGGCGCGGCAATGGCATGCTCCAGGCTGACCACGGTAATACCCTCCAGCGGGCGGTTGGCTTGTGACATGGCGCTTCCTCGGTCGATGGGCAGGTGCAGAAAAACAGGTTCAGAACGAGCGCGGCAAGCCCAGGATGTGCTCGGCCACGTAGGAGAAGATCAGGTTGGTCGAGATCGGCGCCACCTGGTACAGGCGCGTTTCGCGGAACTTGCGCTCGACGTCGTATTCGCAGGCGAAGCCAAAGCCACCGTGGGTCTGCAGGCAGACATTGGACGCCTCCCACGAGGCCTTGGCCGCCAGGTACTTGGCCATGTTGGCCTGGGCACCGCAGGCCTGGCGCGCATCGAACAGCTCACAGGCCTTGTAGCGCATCAGGTTGGCGGCTTCGATCTCGATGTAGGCATCGGCAATGGGGAACTGCACGCCCTGGTTCTTGCCGATCGGACGGTCGAACACCACACGCTCATTGGCGTATTGCGTGGCCTTGTCGATGAACCAGTAGCCGTCGCCGATGCATTCGGCCGCGATCAGGGTGCGCTCTGCATTGAGGCCGTCGAGGATGTACTTGAAGCCCATCCCTTCCTCGCCGATCAGGTTCTCGGCCGGGATTTCCAGGTTGTCGAAGAAGAGTTCATTGGTCTCGTGGTTGACCATGTTGAGGATGGGCCGCACTTCCATGCCATGACCAATGGCCTCCTTGAGATCGACGATGAAGATGGACATGCCCTCGGACTTCTTCTTCACCTGGTCCAGCGGCGTGGTTCGCGCCAGCAGGATCATCAGGTCCGAATGCTGGATGCGCGAGATCCACACCTTCTGGCCGTTGACCACGTAGCGGTCGCCCTTCTTGACCGCCACCGTCTTGATGCGCGTGGTATCGGTGCCGGTGGTGGGCTCGGTCACGCCCATGGACTGCAGGCGCAATTCGCCGGTGGCGATCCTGGGCAGGTAGAGCTGTTTCTGCGCCTCGGAGCCATGCCGCAAGAGCGTGCCCATGTTGTACATCTGCCCGTGGCAAGCACCGGAATTGCCACCGGTGCGGTTGATCTCTTCCATGATGACCGAGGCCTCGGTCAGGCCCAGGCCGGAACCGCCATACTCCTGCGGGATCAGCGCGGCCATCCAGCCGGCGCGGGTCAGGGCATCGACGAACTGCTCGGGATAGCCGCGCGCTTCATCGACCTTGCGCCAGTATTCCGGGGGGAAGGTATTGCACAGATCGCGCACGGCATCGCGCAGATCGCCATAAGCGTCATTGGGCGCCTGATAGGACATGGATGGGTCTCCGAAAAAAGTCTCTGTCGTCAGGCCAGGATGGCCTCGGCCTGCATGGCCAGTTCGCAGCGTTCGTTCTGCGCCCAGAGTTCGGCGCTGCGACCATCGGCGGCCAGCCGGCCGCACAGCGTGAAGGGCTCGGTATCGAACAGGCTGCCCACGGCGCGGAAATTGAACTCGCGCAGCACCGCCCGCGGCATCTCACGCGCCAGCAGATCGGCCAGCAGCGTGGCGATCAGCGGCCCGTGCACGATCAGGCCCGGATAGCCCTCCACCCCGGTCACGTAACTGCGGTCATAGTGGATGCGATGCCCATTGAAGGTCAGCGCCGAATAGCGGAACAGCAGTACCGGATCGGGCAGCACCCGGCGACGCCATTGCGCCCCCTCCGGCGCGCTCTTGGGCACCACGGCCACGGCCCCCGGCTGGGGCAGCTCGCGATAGACGATGTCGTGTTCCTCGCTCAGGCAGAGCCGGCCTTCATGACTGATCTCGTGGCGCACGGTCACGAAGGCCAGCGCGCCGGTGCGGCCCTGCTTGACATCGATACTGGCAATGCGCGAGCGCTTCTGCGCCGTCACACCGATAGGCAGCGGTGCGGCAAACTGCAAGCGCCCGCCGGCCCACATGCGCCGCGGCAAAGGCACCGGCGGCAGGAAGCCGCCCCGCTGCGGATGACCATCGGCACCCACTTCGGACTGGCGGCAGATGCTCCAGAAATAGATCCAGTGCCATAGCGGCGGCAAGGCATCGCCGGCACGCGGCTGGCGCGGACCATCAAGGGTCGCCGCCAGGGCCGCAGCACTCGCCGGGTTGATGAGGTCTTGATGGGTTTCGGTCTTGTCCAGCCACTGCCGTAACAGGGTGAGATCGAGATCAGGGTGGGCCATGTCTCCTCGCTTGCTCTTCGTTTATTGGCCGCAAGTCTGTCGTGCCAGGAAGACAAGAACAATCTCTCATTTTGGAAGGGGGGCTTTCGTAAAACTGAAGTCAGCACTGGCGCCGGCACGAGACCGGACATGTGGCGGCGCAGCACGCAAAGCCCGCCAGCGTCACAGCAAATCGGCGTAACATGAAGACCGTTCACGCGCCACGCCTACATGCGTGTAAGGGTGTGCCCTCCCCTCAACGACCGCCGGAATCTGCCATGCTCTTCGACCTGACCGACCTGCGCCTGTTCATCCTCATCGCCGAGCTCAATAGCCTGACCCGTAGCGCCGAGCGCATGAACCTCTCGCTGGCCGCCACCAGCAACCGCATCAAGGAACTGGAGGCGCGCTTCGGCACCCGTCTGCTCTACCGCGAGAGCAAGGGCGTGCAACTCACGCCTGCCGGCCATACCCTGCTGCACCATGCGCAACTGTTCATGCAGCAGGTCGAGCACCTCAAGAGCGACATGCAGCAGTACAACAACGGCATCAAGGGTTACATCCGCATCTTCGCCAACACCACCGCCGTGACCGAGTTCATGCCGGAGATCCTGGGCAAGTTCCTGGCCATCCATCCGCAGGTCAACGTGGCGCTGGAAGAACGACTGAACCACGACATCCTGCGTGGCATCCAGGAAGGCACCGCCGACATCGGTATCGTGGCCGGCCCGGTGCAGGGCGAGGGATTGCAGATACTGAATTTCTCCACCGACCGCCTGGTCCTGGCCACCGCCCTGGAGCACCCGCTGGCTGGCGCCGGCAGCATCCCCTTCCTCGACACGCTGGAGTACGAACACATCGGCCTGCACGAAGGCAGCACCCTGCACCACTTCCTCAACAAGATCGTCTCTGAACATGGCCAGCGATTGAAGCTGCGCATCCAGGTGCGCAGCTTCGAAGCCATGTGCCGCATGATAGAAACCAATGTCGGCATCGGCATCGTCCCGCGCTCGGCAGCACAACGGCATCAGCAGACCATGCAATTGGCGGTGGTGGAATTGAGCGACCCGTGGAGCGTGCGCGAACGCAGCATGGTGTTCCAGAACATCGACACGCTCTCACCGCATGCGCGCAATCTGGTCGACTTCATCCGCGAGCAGATGAGCCAGGGCACGGACGACGACAAGGTCGTCCTCCTGAATACCGAAAAGACCGAAAAGACCGAAGGTACCGAAAAGAAATCCGCCGCGCGCCAGAAGAAGACAGCCTGACCGGATCAGCCGGCGATCATCATCCACAACGACAGCAGCAGCAAGGCGCCGCAGAACAGGATGCGCAGGCGCCGCTCCGGCAGATGGTGCGCCAGCGCCACGCCCCAGGAGATACTGAGCACGCCGCCCAGCGCCATGGGGATACCCACCGTCCAGTCCACATGACCAGCGTGCGCATAGGTCCACAGCGCCACCAGGGTCCCGGGCGTGACCATGGCCAGCCCCAGCCCCTGCGCAGCAGTCTGCGTGGCCCCGAAAAAGGCCGTCAGCAGCGGCACCGCCACGATCGCCCCACCCACACTGAAGAAGCCCGCCGACGCTCCCGCCGACAATCCCACCAGCGGAATATAGCGACGCCCCAGCCGCAGCGAAGTCTGCATCTCGCGCTTGCCGCGCAACAGCGTCCACAGGTAATACAGCGCCAGCAGCCCCATGAAGAGCGCAAAGCAGAAATGCAGCTTGCGCGCATCCATCACCGTGGCCAGCCGCGCCGAGAAATACGTCGCCACCACCGCCGGCCCGCACATCATCGCCGCCGCACTCCACTCGATCCGGTTGCGCTGCTTGTAGCGCCAGAAGGCGATGACCACGTTGGGCACGATCATCACCAACGCCGTCCCCTGCGCCAGCTGCTGGTCCATCCCGTACAGATAACCCAGCACCGGAATGGCGATGAGCCCGCCACCGATCCCGAACAGACCGCCCATGGCACCCAGCACACCGCCGAGCAGAAAGTTGACTACGCACGAGAAAAACAAGGAAGCCGTCATCGGTGTAAAGTGATGCCTCTGCCGCCGGGCTGCAATCAGTAGCGAAAGCAGCGGCAGCATCGAAAGATAAAAAAGGAGACTGACATGAGCGGCGTCATCGTGTTTGCGCTGGAGATGGGCGTAGTCGCCATCATTGCGCTGGCCATCTACATGGTGATGAAGAAATAGCGCCCCTGATCAGGTCCGACAGTGTAGCGCAGCCCGCCCCTGCTGTCCCGGCGGGCCTGCGCCCTACCATGCCAACCCCTCAGCAAAGGAAGAAACGATGGATTTGAAACTCAAAGGCAAGACCGCGCTGGTGTGCGCATCCAGCAAAGGCCTGGGCCGCGCCTGCGCGCTGTCGCTGGCGCGTGAAGGCGTACACGTGACCATGCTGGCACGCGGAAGCGAAGCGCTGGAAGCCGCCGCCGCCGAGATCCGTGCCGAAGTCGCCGCCACCGGCGCCACCATCACCACCGTGGCCTGCGACATCACCACCCCCGAAGGCCGCGCCCTGGCACTGGCTGCCTGCCCGGCACCGGACATCCTGGTCACCAACGCCGGCGGCCCCAAGCCCGGCGACTTCCGCGACTGGACCCGGGACGACTGGATCGCCGCCGTGGACGCCAACATGCTCACCCCCATCGAGCTCATCAAGGCGACCGTCGACGGCATGATCGCCCGTCGCTTCGGGCGCATCGTCAACATCACCTCCAGCGCGGTGCGCGCACCGATCGACATCCTGGGCCTCTCCAACGGTGCCCGCTCCGGTCTGACCGGCTTTGTCGCCGGCCTGTCCCGCAAGACCGTGGCCCACAACGTCACGATCAACAACCTCCTGCCCGGCCCCTTCGAAACCGACCGCCTGCGCTCCACCGCCACCGGCGCCGCGCAGGAGAGCGGCCGCACCGTGGACGAAGTCCTGGCCGAACGTCGCAAGCTCAACCCGTCGGGGCGCTTTGGTGACCCGGCCGAGTTCGGCGACGCCTGCGCCTATCTCTGCAGCGCGCAAGCCGGTTTCATCACCGGTCAGAACCTGTTGATGGATGGCGGGGCTTATCCCGGAACGTTCTGAGTGGGCTTGCGGCTGCCTGTGGGGTGGCGAGCTGGTAGCCGCAACAGCGCCAGATGAGCGGCATCTGCTTGCGTCGCGGAAAGAGGTGGATGCAAAGAAATTGATGTGATGTATAATTCGGCCCTCGTGCGACAGGCAATGCCCTGTCGCATCGCAAGGAGGTTTGGGTGAGTGGTTTAAACCAGCAGTCTTGAAAACTGCCGACGGGGTGACCCGTCCGTGAGTTCGAATCTCACAGCCTCCGCCAGAACATCATATGGAACGGGCCTTTACGGCCCGTTTTTACTTTCTACCTACAGTTAAATCTACAATAAAATTCTAGCTTCTATCGGTCTCTCTAGGCCTCAGTTAGTACGGCCCCGGTACCAGATAGCGAATGCCAAATTGCGAGCCTCGCCCCTACGCTCAGGATGATTTTTGCCGGGATAGTACTATTTGAGCCCGAACCAAGATCAAACTAGATGTAGTGTAATCATCGATCCTACGGTTTCTTGCTGCCCAACATACGCACCAAAGAGCGGTTCATTTCATCCTGAAATTCTCTCAAATGCCGAGCTTTGCTCTCGTTAACGTTATCGCCAAGACCATTGAATGCGGTCAGATATGAATTCATTGCGGGGTTATTCGCAAGCATCATTTCCGTCGCTGCGACCTCGCTCAGTAGCGATTTGCAAAGATGTCGACCTTGCGCTGTTAGCCCCAAAAAGATCACAACCGTTATCTGATTAGAATCGTATCGGACGTAATGAATATGTTCATCGTACCGATGGTATCTTGGGTGAAACCAGTCGACGATCTCTTCATATCGGGGATAAGCACGCCTGGTTTTACCAATGTTTCCCCAAATCGTGTTCGTTTTCAGACTATTGCAATCGACACAGGCAATCGCCAAATTTAAGAAATGAAGTGAAAATCGCTTATACGGAGAGCGCGGTAGGATATGGTCAATAGGACGCGCATAGGCACTATTCATTAGCCAGCGTCGGCAATAGCAACACCGATTTCCCTGCAAAGGCACCAGTTGATCGCGCAATGCGGCTTTCAACTCGGAGGCAGTCACAGTATCGCCATTGGCTTTGTCCAAGGACTCCAAAAGAGTCCATCCATCGTGTCCTTTTTTGACTTGCTTGATAAATGCTTTAAGCACACCATGCGCAGCAGCACGATGCTTCTTGGTCCGATGCAAATTATCGAGATATTTCTTTCGCTCTTCTCGAAGTCTTTCTCGCGCCAACTTTGCGTCAATACTCATTGTGGATCCAACAGACTTTCGACCGCAACAATTGCTTTATTTACCAAAGTAAGGTCGTGACTGACGCCCTCTCCGTTCAGTTCCGACAGCTTCTCTCGTAGGTCCCTAAGTTCCTTTAGCATCGGACTACCTACTTCGGTGGCGTTTTCATCATCCTTTTCTACAGCAATAATTCTGGACACAATATCTGCGCAACGCTCCTGGATATGATGCGTATAGGGTGTATAGGTAGCGAATCCCTCAAACAAGCTTGATTCGATAGAGCGACGCTGATTTTCCTCGAGGGGTGTCATTCTCCAATTCTTCATCACGAAGCAACGATCGTGCTCCCCCTCCGCCGAAGCAATAACGACAGGAGAATGGGTAGCAACCACAAAAGAGCAATTCAGCGCTCGAGCAAACTTATCCAATATCAAAGGAAGTGTCTTTTGCCAAGCGACATGGAGGCTGATTTCCGGCTCATCCAAGAGGACGACCATATTTTCCTGGGCCTTCGCTGCAATCTTGATCGCCATCGTGAGAATTTGCTGCTCCCCGGAGCTCAGGGAATCAAAAGGACATATCTCAGATTTTTCATGATGCATGACGGCAAGCGTATAGGCGCCGCGAGGAAGAAAACTCCACTCCTCATTTACCCCCGCATACTCTCCGTCAAGTCGATCATCTAACGCTGACAAAGGATAAATATTGGAAATCATGTGTTCCCAATTTCCTTGCACCAGCTTTCCCCCGGCGGGTACCAGGAACATCCTTGCGGAAAATCCCAACGCATCCAACACCATTTGGAAACAGGCAAGCCGCTTGGCGTTGCGATAAATGTCTTTGACCATATCCCCGACTTCACCAAGCATCCTTCGATAGTTAGGACCTCCTTGTAGGTTCCGCGCGCCTGCGTAGGTAAAAAACGACTTCAATGGATCAGTATTTGGAGAGCGAATAAATCTGTCCGTAAACCCAAAAGAAATTCCGAAACTGCTTCGCTCCTCCATTGCTAACACCATCGCAATGTCATGTAGCGCGAGGCTCTTTCCTGCGCCATTGTTACCGATAAGATAAACAGAGACGTATTGGTGCCCGGCGCGCAACTGCATCAGAACAGGGGCGATCTCGACGTCCGGACGCCAAGGTATGTCATCATTATTTTCGAGATAGGCATCACAACGAAGATCGTATCGATTTTCCCGCATTTCCTCGATAGAAACGAAGCGGAAGAACATCGGAACAGAATTCCATCCCGCAGCCATAAATTCACGGACAAATGAAACCATGCGCTGCGGAACATCGTGAGTAGATAGCCATTCCTCTGGCAATTCTCTTGTTTCGTCTCGCAAAGATTGAAGAACTCCACCAGCCAAAAAAGCCGCTTTATACACCTCGTCGCTGTTGGAGGTTGGTCGTAACCGCTTCGCGTCAACAAAAGCCACGTCATTCTTTCGGCCGAGAAACGGTGGTCCGAAATACCACATGCTAATTGGCTTCCCCGCTCGACTTTCGATCTCAATTACAGCGCGTAGACCACATCGTTCAACGAGGAAATCTCGTTCCACGCTAGTGCGCATCACTGATCGTCTGTCTTCAGCGCTAACAGCGACCAAAAGAGGATTGGCAAAGGATCCTCGAAGCTCTACCAGTTCATCAATGATGCTCTCGCTTTTGTGCGCTCGAACTCCTCTAGGAGAACGTCGTAGAGAGTTACTATTATCGATTAACAGAAGATTAGAACTGCTAAGAGGTCCATGTGAATTGAATCGAATTTTGTGCGCGGAAAGTCGTAGATTCCTGAAGAGACGCAAACGAGCCTTTGCTGTCGCACTTATTGAATAAGGAAGCAAGTCGATGTCTTCGATATGCTGAGGCTCTTTCGTCGCGAAATGAATCTCTCCCGATCCAGGAAGAGGATTCAGTACGCCTCCGCACCAAACGGTGATGGCATGGGCGAAATTTGCAACCAGTGTTTGGTGCCTAACATCTCCTCCTGTTAAGTGACTAAAACGCCGGAAGAACAGCACATCAAGGACTTCTAGACGTGTTTCAAGACTAGTGTCCTGCAATCGATAGTCCAGCTCCCCAAAGACATAGCGAACGATCATCCTTAAAGTCTCGCCATCGATAGGACTGTTTACTATCGAGTATTCCCCGCACTCCATTGCACTCACTATTAAATGCCGAAAATCTGACATCGTTTGCTCTATGTCCCTAACATTCGCAGAACTTAAGACCTCTAGGATCGTCATCATCTCTTGCCAGTGTGGCGATGGCAGATAATTTTCAAAATCTGACTGCTGCTCAATGAGCCAAGCAGATAGCAAAAGAAAGGCGATCTCTTCAACATCCTCGGTCGAGTTTCCTTTGGATTTCGAAATATATCCCAACTGCTTTACGACGCTGTTGGCAATCAGCATTCCCTCTGAAATCATCTAATTCCTTCAACTCAATCTAAAAATAACTAAAAACGTTCTCAAACACTTTTCCCAGCAATTAGTTTGTGCTGCCACTCTCTCCATTTTTATTTTTTGGAAGAGTCGAAAGATAGATCGCCTGAAAGAAGTCTAAAGGTAGCGGCATCCGATGATGACGACATGCGATCACAATCAATGGCCACCATCCGCAGCGAACCGCAGATAATGATCTTGTATGAGAAGCACTATCGCACTCTCCAAAGGCCTGTTCCAAGAGCTCCCGAGGAGATTTTTCAACAACGGGATTCGGAAGCACTGCTCCGTGAGCATCAGAATTTCGGTAAAAGTGCTCTTCAGATGTTTCATCTGGATACCAAAACTGAAACGTGCAATGAGGCATCAAATCAGTCTTTATTTTGGCAATTTTTTCGTAGATCGACATCTCTCCGAGCAAAGCAGCCCAGAGAGAAATTGATGGATATAAAATACTGGCACTGGTCGCCCGTTCTCGATAATCGATCTCTTCAGACTGAGGATGCCCAAGGAGCTCGCCATAGTCTGAAAACACCGCCGGATATCTTTCGTTCATCTTGTACGAAAAACGGCTGCGCTCAGCAATCTGTCCAAGCCAGTCGGCAACATAACCTTTGTTACTTACCTCATAGGCTAGCAATAGTGTGGCAATCATAATGTCAATTGCCTGATCATCTTTTGCGGGTAGCAACAATGCCGGGTTATTTGAGATCAATGCTTTCAACGCCTCAATGTTTTTAAGTACCTTTTCTTGTAGAGCGGCTGCGATCTGCGGTTCTACCTCCGTCTCCAGAGTTAAAAACCAATGACTCCATAAGCCCGCCATTGCGATCCGTCCTAGCAAATCGAAGAGCTTTAAATTAACGTCTAAGTTATGGCGACTGAAAATGGCATGTGAAAGTGCATGTCGCTTGTCGACGTATGGCAGCACATTTGTCGCGAGGAAATCCTCACAAATCTGGGTATAGGCTGAAAAAATGGAGAAGAACGCTGAGTTGATCGCCCGACTTCTATTCGTATTCTTATCGATATAAAACTTGACGATACCCCAAGCATAAAGCAGCGTTATCTCGGCGGCTCGATACGCGGCTTCGGTATTTTTTGCGTCTCTGGACCAACCGAACAAGATCCATAGACAAATACCCAGCTGTCGGATAGCCGTTATTCTCTGCCGATCCCCCTGCTCTTGCACCGACGATATCTTTCGGACTAGCTTTGCGAAGTGGCGATAGGACACGTCTGGCTCATCAATCATGGAAAGCGACTTCCTAAGAAGGGACCGTGCCTCTTCTGGCATCAAATCTTCCCGAAGAAATTCAGATTGAATATACGCAGCAAGCTTATCGCCGTTCCATTCTTCAAAACTGATCTTTTCACTCGAATTCCTAGCGATGTATCCGGTGAGCTGCGCCCGCACTTCTTCCCGAACATTCCCTCCCATCGTTATACAAATGCACACAGGTTTATCTCTATGCTCTACGGGCAATCGATTTGGAATATAGGCGTCAACTATTTCGTCCAGAGATGGACGCAAAGATTGCATAGATTCGCCGCTCCAATCACGCCGAGTCAGATCGCCAGCCTTAATTGAGAAAAGATATACCCTCTCTGGACCACCATCTAAGCTTCCTACGGCTCCGATATCCACACCATCTTGACGAGGACCACGTGCTGGTCGCGAGTAAACATTGAGGCCAAGCTGACTGAGAAGATCCGGCAAAATAGCATCTAGCTCATCTCGTTCTTTTAGTGAGGCAAGGTACTCTCTAACGATCAACTTCATCCTGGCGCCTTCTCTAAGCAAAATACATTAATCATGTAATGCAGATCGTAAGGATCGAACACTTCCATGCCCGGATACTCAGAAGAAAAACTGTGCGTCACTAAGGGCGTCTCTTGTCGATGTGGCTTTTCGCCGGGACTTGTATATACGTAATTGATAGACTTTCTGCCATAGAGCAAAATAGATCGCGATACCAGATTAAAGAAAGTCGATTTCTTCTCTGCTGCACGCATTGACTTCGCCATAGACTCCGACTCGTAACGATGTCGAATCTCGCGATGCGATTGCGAGACGTGCAATGCGGCCAACTCTGGCGTTTCCTCTATACCGGACCGATAATCAGAAAGATACGATAGAGCTTGGCTAATTGCCGCCTTTACCCTCCCAGCCTCCTGACTTTCGTAGATCTCCAAGCATTCACGTGTCCGTCCGGGGTAATTGATAAGAAGCGATTCAAATAGCAGTCGAGAGAATTCGTCCAATATTTCTTGATCTTCGGTACATCGCATGATTGACACAATTAGTCCTACAACCGTGCCCGGATAAATAAAAAGATAGCCAATCACTTTTCGGGCTAGAAAAAGCAAATGCTCGCGGTCACGAATAGGCAACTCCGCTGAGTCAATCGACAATGGTGGAACTTCAGGATAGCAGCTGCCAACTAGCGCCACCGCAGCCTCACATAAAGCTCTATTTCCGCTTACAAACCAACGTGTTATCGCCCTCTCACATAGGAGTGCATCCTGTCGAATTCTCGATATAGTGCTATCAAACAAATCGGCGTCCGATTGATAAATCGGAAGAAGTCTCTCCAGAAATACCAAGCCAATGTCAGATCGATTGCTATCGAACAGTTTCGTGAGGCCATAGTCGATATGGTCGATAGTTCCTGTATCCGTTGGGGCTACTCGCTCTAGCTGCTCAAGAGCCAAGTAAAGAAAGTCATCGTCTAGGCTGTCAATATCAAACATCACTTGCTGAGCGCCGGCATGAAGACTATATCTTGCACCTTGTTGCATCGCCTGGATTACCAGAGAGTGAAGTTCTAGGCGATGCTCCTTATCTGATCTTATCAAGGCGAAAGTAGCTCTAATTGCCGCTGCCAATACACGATCATCTTTGCCATCTTTAATGGTCTTCGCCAATACTTCCCTTGTTCGATTGTCAGAAAAATCAGCACCCTCCCAAGCTATGTGCCCTAGCCCCATGATTGCTTGTCGACGGACATCAATATCCGCACTCACCGCAAGCGCTAAAATCCCGTCCAGATAGAATTCTCTATTTCTTTTTGATCCGATCATGACCACTGGCGCCAGCAAGTCGCCAAACTCGCTGAGGCGATCAACAATCAATTGAAATGCCGCTGGAATGCGTTCTGCATTCTTCTCGCAAAAATCAATAAACGCATTTACCACGCTTCCCGCCATCAAATCTGCGCCGGCTTCTCTTGAGAGCCGAAGTACGCAACGCATCACATCATCCAATGCTGAATCCGTAAGTCGTGGAAGTGCCTTCTCAAAAAACGACGTACGGCAAAAAAGGAGCCTCCGGCAACTTCGCCGTTGCGCAACACTGAGAATTCAGCGACGAGATCAATCTTTCCTTCGTTGTGTAAAGACACTAACTCAGAGATCAGTTCCTCTTTATCTCCACGCATCTCGAATAAAGATTGAGCGAGCTGCTCCAGGATTTCTCCTTTATCTGCCGCCCTCAAAAGGATATCTCTCAACGTGGCCTCCTTATCTTTCAGTTGTTTCATCTGACCGGCCTTAAACAACTGACCCAGACTTAAAGTTAGTCTAAGCAGCAAGCCGCAACTGTAATGACCCAGCCAAACCCGCTCACATTATGCGGCTAAAGCAAACGCCTCATCCGGCGTATTCATGCCCAACGCCTGATGCGGCCGGCGGTGGCTATAGAAGCCGATCCAGTCGCCAATAACACGGCTGGCATGCTGCAATGTTTCGAAGCGATGCCGATGAGTGCATTACTCCTTCAGGGTCCTGATGACGCGTTCGACCATGCCATTCTGCTACGGGCATTGCGGCGTGATGAACTCCTGCTGCAGTCCGTAACTCCGCACCAAAGCGATGTAACTGCGACTGGTGAACACCAGGCCGTTATCAGAGCGCAGCAGGAACGGCGTTGTCACCGGCACAGCGAATCATAGCGCGCAATCAGCGCCTGTTCCAACACTGACTCTGCTGCCTTCGAGCTCCCAGAACGCGACAGATGCCAGCCCAGCAATTCACCCGTATGGCAATCAATCTCCAATGCCAGCACCGCCCAGCCATCGCGTCCTGCCCAGATCCGACACAGATCGGTTGCACAGCGCTGGTCGGGTCCTGTAGCGACCGACGGCAAGGCTTTCACCCTAGGCCGAAACCCAATGGGCCGCTTTTTGACCTGCCTGCCTTTGAGCTGGAAGATCCTCTGCACCGTGTTCTTGTTGAACCCGAGCAGGCCAGCGACCGTACGATAGCCGAAGGACGGCTCTTCTAGAATCATCTTGCGAATTGGTTAGGCAAAGCATGTCTGCACCTAGGGCTGCGCCTTCACAGGCTTGTAATAGGCGCTACGCCTAGGAATCCCAAACCACCCGCATATCTTGCTGACAGCCGCATCGAAACCGTCTTGTTTGAGCCCCTGGCGGATGGTCTCGATCACTTGTCTTCCTCGCCCAACAGGGACGCCAATTTTTTTCTGGCGCGCAACTCCAGCATGGCTTCTCCGTAGGCTTCCTGGAGCTCCTTGAGTTGCCGCTCGTACTGTTCTCTCACATCCGGCGGCTTGGCACGCAGGGCGTTCTCCATCCATTTGCGGCCTTCATCGACCCATTCTTCGATCTCTGAAGGGGGGATTAAAACGACCGGCTAGCCTCCGCTACCGTCGCCTTTCCCTGGATGATCTCCATCACCAGCGCCGCTTTGCGCTTGGCTGTCCAACGATTGAATTCTTCTTCCATGACCTTGCTCATTTTGATTTCCTTTCAGGATTATCTACTGAGCAGATTTTTAGTGGGTCATTACACGGCGGCTCAGAGAGCTTGAATCCGAGAACGACAAGCTCAAACGCATGGTGGCGGAGCAGCTGCCGGTGATTGATGGCTTGAAGGAGTTAAGCCGAAAAAAATGATGACCTCCGCGGGCCGGCGCGAAACCCTGGAAGTCCTTACTCGTCAGGGGCTGTCGCAACACAAGGCATGTCGTTATCTGGAACTGAGCCGGCGGGTAGCAGGTTATCAGTTGCTACAACCTGAAAAGGATCGGAGCCTGACGCAGCAGCTCATCGCGGCATCGCAAGAGGTCCCTCGATTCGGCTATCGGCGCATGTCTGCCTGGCTGGCCTTGGGCGAGTCCCGAGTGCGACGGCTCTGGAGCTCGCTCAAACTAGGCATTCCACGAAAGCGGCCTCGCAGGCGTCGATGCGGCAACGACATTCGGTTACCTGGAGCAACCAAGCCCAATTCAGTCTGGAGCTATGACTTTGCTCATGACCAGATAGTGGATGGACGCTCGTTGAAGATGCTTTGCGTGATCGACGAATACACCCAGGAACGCCTGGCCATCGAAGTTGCCGCCAATTTGCGTTCTCAGGACGTCATCCTGACGCTCTCGCGCTTGATGCGGTTACATGGAAAGCCGGCCTACGTTCGCTCGGACAATGGAGCCGAGTTCACAGCGGCCAAGGTCATGCGCTGGCTGCGGGATGCCTCCGTTGGTCCCGCCTTCATTGCGCCAGGCAATCCGTGGCAGAACGGATTCGTGGAAAGCTTCAATGGCAAGCTGCGTGACGAACTGCTTAACCGGGAGTGGTTCCGCAGCCGGGCAGAGGCAAAAGTGCTGATTGAAAGATGGCGTCAGTTCTACAACGAGCGCAGACCGCATAGCGCACATCAGTACCAACCTCCAACTACGATCCGTCGAGCCTGGCTAGAATCGAATATGATCGACAACCGACTCACTGCCTGACTGGCTACAAATTACCGACGCAGGTCACCGACATGCAATTCCAGAGATCGATGAAGTGCTCCGCGAATTTCGCCAGCAAGATGCGCAACTCAACAGCATGTCGGCACCCCAAGGGTACCGACATTGCATCATCGCGCCTGATGCGTACGCGGTGCGTGATCCGTTGCAATACGTTGTTTGGCGGCAGCATCAAACCCGGCACTATTGCGGAAGATATTGGGTTTCCGGTAGATCGCCAGAATAGTGCAGCCTTCCGCGCTATGCGTTTCATGCAGGGAACCAGGCTTGCGCCAGACGAATTCGCCTGCGCGGCAAATGCCGTCGTGGTCCGAGAAGGAGCCTTCGATGACATAGCTTTGCTCGATCTCGGGGTGCTTGTGAAACGGCAAGGTAGTACCTGGCTGCCATCGCAGCAGGCAAGTCATCTCGCCGATTTCCTTGTTCTCATAGAGTACTTTGATCTCGATGCCCTCAAACTGCGAGGGCTTCCAGTCCATTTCCTCGGGTTTCATATATACCGAACCACCTGGGGTCGGTTGAAGTTCACCACTCAGGCGATCATCAAAGCTCTTGTCCATTGCACCCATTTTTTCATCTCCTCTCGACGACATTAAGCAGCTTGATCCAGAACCGAGGTTACCAGGTTCTGGGGTACTTCCAGTTCAAAGCCCGGCTCGGCCACGTGGACGCGAATATGCGGGAAGCGACTTCTTACCGCGTCAGCGAATTCACTCCAGGGGCGGGAACTCACCTCCATCATTTCGTGGAACTTCTCATGAGGTGGATACAAGACCACCACCTGCGGCTTGAGCGCAGCCACACCGCGAACCACATCCTGAATGAAATCAAGCTGCATGCCCGCCAGCAGGATGTCAGTCTTGAAGCGACGGCCCAGTGCTTCAATTTCAGCATCCGTCATCTTGCTGTTGAAGCCTTCGTTGTAATTCAGGATCGTGGTGCCGTCGGGCAGCTCGACATGAAATCCGGTGTAGGGGGAATAGAACGGAGCATTCGTGGCACTGCTCCACGCCCAGGCCAGTTGCGTGGTATTCCCCTTGAAGACTGCCTTGGTCAATGCCTTGTACAAATTGATGTCGCGATGCTGCCAAGGCAGCGCAGTGATCTTGAATCCCGGCACGGAGACGCTATCGAAGGAAGCCGGCTCAATGGCACGCAGCTGCGCGGGCGTAAACTTGTGACGCCGCTGCATGAAGCGGGTAAGCGACGGCGCGCCGATCACGCAGGCGCCCGTTGCCTTTGCCACTTCCGGCACGTCCAGAAAATGCTCTTCGTGGCCATGCGTCACGCAGATGTACTTGGCATGCATGAAGTCGTCGAGATGGAACCACTCGGCGCCGCAATAGGGACGATAGAAAGGGTCAAAGAACAGCGCTCCGTGCGACGTCTCCAGAGCAATACTGGACCACCCGTAATACTTCAGCTTGGCTGCTACATTCATGATTTTCCTCTTTGGTTCAGGCAATAATTTCAGGCAATAATTTCGACAACCGCTTCGATCTCTACCGCAACATTCATGGGCAGCGAACTGACGCCAACCGCAGCTCTGGCATGGGTGCCAGCGGCGCCGAACAGGCGCACGAACAGGTCAGATGCGCCGTTGACGACCTTGGGGGCATCAGCGAAGTCGGGAGTGCAACGTACGAAGCCTCCAAGGCGGACCACCTGTGCAACGCGGTCCCAGCGGCCATCGATCGCGGCCTTGATCTGCGCCAGCACATTGAGTGCGCATTGTTGTGCAGCTTCGTAACCCTGCTCCACGGTCACGTCCTCACCCAGCCGGCCGACCAAGGTGGGCCGGCCATCCTTCAATGGCAACTGACCAGAGATGAACAGGAGATTCCCGCTCTTCTTGTAGCCGACAAAACTTCCTGCCGCCGCACCCAGTTCCGGTAGTGCCAAATTCATCTCCGCGAGCCTGCTTTCCAACATGTCTGTCCTTTCGTTATTTAAGAAGTGCTTCGTTCCTGGTCTCACGCGCAAACATCGCTGCAACCAAGGTAATGAGCGCCAGCACGATGAGCATCACCGAAACACCGGCCGTTCCTCCCATATAGCCGGCCAATGCCGTTGCCAGCACCGGTGCGAAACCACCGCCCAGGGCTGCCGCCACCTGGAATCCAAACGATGCGCCGCTGTAGCGCACATTGGCCCCGAACAGCTCCGGGAAATAGGTCGATTCGGGGGCAAACATCAGGCCATGCCCCAGACTCATTGCAACAACAATGGTGAGCATGACAATCTCGGGCGTCCTCATTTCCAATAGCCAGAACAAAGGAAATGCAAAGGCCAGGGTAAAGATCGCGCCAATGAAATACAGTGGCCGGCGACCAATTCGGTCTGACAGAAATCCAAACAGAGGAATGGTGATCAGCTCGACCGCCGCCGCCACGAGGATGGCGTCCAGAATCATGGATTTGGGTAGCTTCAGCGTTCCTGTCGCGTAGACCACGACAAAGACCGTCAACATGTAGACCCAGGAGACTTCCGATATCTTCAAGCCGACAGCGACCAGGAAGCTCCTGGGATGCTTGAAGATGGCCTCTTTTACGGGATTGCTCACAATCTCCCGACGCGCCTTCATCTCCTCAAACACAGGCGACTCGCTCACGTTACTGCGGATGAACATGCCCAACAGGATCAACACGGCGCTGATCAGGAAGGGCACCCGCCATCCCCAGGCCAGGATGTCAGCCTCCGGCAATTTGGCGATCACGCCGAAGACCAGTGTCGCCACCACCAGGCCGATAGGGAAGCCCACTTGCACCAGGCTGCCATAAAGCCCCCGATGCTCTTTTGGCGCGTGCTCCAGCACCATGACCGAGGCCCCGCCCCATTCCCCTCCCAGGCCAATGCCTTGAATGAAGCGCAGGGAGATCAGCAAGATGGGCGCCCAGATGCCGATCTGGGCGTAGGTCGGCAGCACACCGATCAGGAAGGTGCCCAAGCCCATCATGACCAGCGTGAGCATCAGGATGGATTTTCGTCCCAGCCGATCGCCGAAATATCCAAAAATCGCACCGCCTAATGGCCTGGCCAGAAAACCGACCGCATAACTTCCTAACGCGGCCAACGTCCCCAGCAAAGGATCGATGCTTGGGAAGAACAGTTTGTTGAACACGAGTGCGGCGGCCATACCGTAGATCAGAAAGTCGTACCACTCGATGATGGTGCCGATCGTGCTGGCGAAAACCACGGAACGCAGGCTGCGCTGACTGCCTGCATCGTGCGCACGGGCGTGCAGGTCGTAACTGGTTGTCATGCTGATGTCCTTTCGAAAACAATGTTCGTTGAACTTCCGGGAAACCGCCGCCCACCAAAAATGGTCACATCAGGAAACCTTATTCACCATTTTGGAACGTCCCGCACAAGCATGAAACCCACTAAATCCTCAATATCATGCATAAATATGCGATTCAGGCCAGCTGAAGTCAAGCCTTGCATATTTCATGCCATGAAACATTTATCATAAAAGTTTCATATAATAACCACACCCCCACCATTCATCACGAAGAGGAAATCATGAAATTTGGCGTATTTATCTATGAAGGGGTCGAGCCAATTGACCTGGCCACCATCGGCGTGCTGTCCATGGCGCGTCGCATCGCGCCCGAGATCAGCTTTTGGACCGTAGCGGCAGCGGCGGGGCCGGTTCGGCTAGCCAATGGATTGACGGTGATCGCCGACTATGGATTTGATGAATTGCCGCCCATCAATACGCTGATCGTCACGGGCGGCCCCGGATGGCAGCAATGCTGCACAGACCAGGCTACGCTGACGTTCTTGCGGAAGATGGCCAGCCGCGCCACGCTGGCATCCGTTTGCACCGGTGCCATGATCCTGGCTGCTGCGGGCCTGCTGGAAGGTCAGGTCGCGACAACGAAGGTGGAGGTCGCAACCGGTGAACAGGTCCCATTGGAGATCATGAGATCGCAATACCCCGGGGTTGACGTCAAAGCAGCCTTGCTGACTGATAATGGCAGTATCATTACGGGCGGCGGCGTGTCCAGATGCATCGACGCCACCCTCTACTTGCTGGAAAAATACTTGGGAAGTGACGTAGCGGACCAGACCGCCCGCATCATGGAGTACACCCATGCGCGTGCGGCCAACCTGGCGGCGGCCCCCATTATCAACAATGCGGCAAATGAATAGCGAAGAATATCCAGTCAAAGAAGAAAGCCCCACGGCCATCGAGCTGCAGCTCGGCAAGCGCATTTCAAAACTGCGCGCGGCCAGGGGGTTCACGCAGGATCAGCTGGCAGCGGCCACCGGCTTCACAAAGGGATATCTCTCCAAAATAGAGAACTCCAAGGTCATCCCTCCCATCGGCACGCTGATCAAAATTGCCCAGGTCTTGGAAACGGACGTGGCTGATCTGCTGGAGCCAGAAGAAGTTGACGATCAAAGCGACGCCCTTTGCGTGGTTCGCTCCTGGCAGCGGGAGTCCGTCATCAAAGGTGGCAGCTCATTCGGCTACGACTATACCGCCCTGGCCCACAAGCGACATCACAAGCAGATGGAACCCTTCATCATGGTGTTTCCATCCAAGGTGGACCGCGATATCCGCTTTGAACATGAAGGTGAAGAATTCATGTTCATTCTGGAAGGAGAAGTCGAATTCGAAGCCACCATCGATAGCCGCAATAAAACCTGGCTACTCTCCCCTGGCGACAGCATCTACTTCGATTCACGCATTCCTCATCGTGGGCGCAGCCTGAACGGCGAGGCACGTGCCCTGGTCGTCATCTATCGCTCGCAAAGCAAAGTCATCCCGTAGTACAAAAAGCCTCGCTCACCTGACGATCAGCGGGCGTTAATTGATTTGATGACCTGCCCCTCTGCATGTTGATTCGCCCTCCATTGCCTATTGATGGCAGCGACCGCGCCCCGAATTGAATCGGCCATCGTGATGGAGCTTTCGTTTCAAAGACAGCTCCGATACGGGAATGCATCGACTGTCCAAACCAGCCACGCCATCCCGGCCGATCACCCATGCAAGCCCCGCTGCATAAAAAAAGACCGCCCGTCGGAAATCACGACGGGCGGCTGAACGCCAGAGGGAGTACTGGCGGGAGTCGACAACAACAACAACAACAACAACAGGGAACGTCAGAGACCGGAGACTTCATCTCGGACAGGCATCAGTGTTGCAAATCCTCGCATCAGACGTCTAGCTATACCAAAGGATGGGTCACCCCATACCAGCGATAGCCTCCCCCCGCCGGGCGGGGCAGACACCCCGATTTGTGCGTCCCGCGCAAAACGGTTGATGGCCGCAGGCAGCTTATCGAAGTGCACCGCCTGTCTTAAGCTGCGCTCCAGATCAAGCCGCCACGTCAGGCGGCGCCTCCCCCTTTCTCCTCGCAGGTCGCCCGTGCGTCTGAACATCCATGTCATCGATGACGATGAAAAATCTCTCCGTACCATCCGCTCTTCGCTCAAGGTCCAGGGGCAGCACTGGCAAGTCCATTTCCATGCGGACGAGGCCGATTATCTGAACAGGCGCAAGGCCGACGCGCCTTCCTGCCTGATCCTGGAACTGAAGCTGGCCGGAGTCGACGGGCTGGACTTCCAGCAGCGTCTGCGCAGTGCCGGGGAGGCGCCGACCATCATCTTCCTGACGGCGCAGGGCAGCATTCCCACCGTGGTCCAGGCGATGAAACAGGGGGCCGTCGAATTCCTGACCAAGCCGGTCAGGCCCACGGAGCTGCGCGCCGCGGTACAGCAGGCCGAAAAGATCGAATCGATACGCTGGAAGCAACGAGAGGAAATCCGGATGCGACGCCAGCAATTGGCGACGTTGACCCGGCGCGAGCGGGAAGTCTTTGCGCTGGTGGTGGCCGGCTACATGAACAAGGTCACTGCCGCGCTGCTGGAAATCAACGAAGGCACGGTCAAGATTCATCGCCGTCATCTGATGCGCAAGTTCTCCACGACCAGGCTGACCGAGCTGGTGCGAATCGCGGCAATGCTGGGCATCAAGCGTTCGGATGAATCTACGGACGACGATACCCGGCAGGAAAATCCGGGCAAGGCAGGCTGAGTCTGCGGTGTTTCCGCGCGCTATCAGCTGCGCTCAGGCAGCCTCGCGCACGTGCTAGTCCGCCACGCTGGCATTCACGGCCCAGCTCGGCGGCAATCCGATATGGGCGCGCAGCGTATCGAGCAGGACCGTCACCCGCGCCGGCGGTTGCCGCAGTGCGCGCAGGGCGTGGATGCCGGTCTGCGCACAGGCTTGCGCCGACCACTCCGGGAACAGCTGCACCAGCAGCCCGGCTTTGATGTCGGGGCCTACCACCCAGTCCGGCAGATAGCCGATTCCCATTCCCTCTCCCACCGCCAGGCGCATCGCTTCGAAGTCGTCGCAGGCGAACACCGGCTGGGCGCTCACCGCCCGGGCCGGCTGGTCGAGCACATCGGCCCAGCCCAGCAGATCGGCACCATGCATCTTGTCCACCAGCCGATGGCAGGCCAGGTCGGCAATGGAGGCCGGCGTGCCGGCACGAGCCAGGTAGTGCGGGCTGGCGCAGAGGATACGGGTCTGGGTGGCGATGCGGGTGCCGATCAGGGTGCTGTCGGCCATGTCGCCGATGCGGATGACCAGGTCCAGTCGCTCCGCCACCGGGTCGGCCAGGCGTTCGGTCAAGTCCAGCTCAAGGCGCAGATCGGGATACTGCCGCGCCATCACCCCCATGGCTGGCAAAACATAGCGCTTGCCGAAAGTCGGGAAACAGGCCACGCGCAAGATTCCGGTCACCGCCCCCTTCATGGAGGCCAGCTCCTGCTGGGCATCCTCCAGCGAATCGAGAATCTGTCTGGCCCGCACCAGCAGGGCCTCGCCGGCATCGGTGAGCGTGAGCAGGCGGGTCGAACGCAGGAACAGGGGCGTGTCGAGATAGGCTTCCAGGGTGTCGATCTGGCGCCCGATGGCCGATGGCGTGCGGCCACGACGACGACCGGCACCGGAGAAGCTGCCCTCCCTTGCCACATCGGCGAAGACGCCGAGAAATTCCGCGAATTTTTCTGACTGCATTTGTGCGTTCCTTGCATAGCCATTGTGGGCCGGCGCGGTCTTATCAAGCACCGGCCCCGGTTTTAATCTTCTTCCTGCAGCAAGTCCACATGCTACCGAATCCCCTTCAGGAAGAACATCATGCAAAAGTTTAGTTACGACCCGCTCTACCTCTTCATCAATGGCAACTGGCTGGAAGCCGGCCAGCGCGATACCGTGCCCGTCATCAATCCCGCCACCGGTACTGCCCTGGGCCGCCTGCCCATGGCCGGCGCTGCCGACCTCGACCTGGCACTGGCCGCCGCCACTCCGGCCTTCGACGTCTGGCGCCACACTGCTCCCGAGCAGCGCGCCCGGGTGCTCAAGGATGCCGCAGCGCTGATGCGCGAACGCAGCGAGCACATCGCCACCCTGATGACACTGGAAGAAGGCAAGGCCCTCACCGAAAGCCGCGACGAAGTCCTGCGCGCAGCCGACTACTTCGAATGGTTCGCCGAAGAGGCACGTCGCATCGATGGCCGGGTGGTGCCGGCCAACCGCCCGGGCGTGCAGCAGCTGGTCAAGCGCCAGGCCATCGGCCCGGTAGCAGCCTTCACTCCCTGGAATTTCCCGGCCATCACTCCAGCCCGCAAGCTGTCGGCCGCGCTGGCGGCCGGCTGCAGCGTGGTCCTCAAGCCCGGCGAGGAAAGCCCGGCCACCGCACTGGCCCTGGCGCGCTGCCTGGATGACGCCGGTCTGCCCAAGGGCGTGCTGCAGATCGTGTTCGGCGTGCCGGACCAGGTGTCGGCGCATCTGATTGCCTCCCCTGTCATCCGCAAGGTGGCCTTCACCGGCTCGGTCCCGGTGGGGCGCCTGCTCTCGCAACGGGCGGCCGCCGGCGTCAAGCCCATCACCCTGGAACTGGGTGGTCACGGTCCGGTGCTGGTGTTCGAAGACGCCGACATCGATGCCGCGGCTGCAGGCGGTGCCGCCAACCGCTTCCGCGGGACCGGCCAGATCTGCATCTCCTCGACCCGCTTCCTGGTCCAGCGTAGCGTCTACGCACGCTTTGCCGAGCAATTCGTGGCGGCCACCCGCAAGCTGGTGGTGGGCGATGGCATGGACCCGGCCACCCAGGTCGGCCCTCTGGCCAATCCGCGCCAGCTGGAAAAGATGGAAGCCCTGGTCGCCGATGCCGTGGCACAGGGCGCCAAGGTCTTGACCGGCGGCAAGCGCATCGACCGCCCTGGCTATTTCTTTGCACCCACGGTCCTGGCCGAGGTGCCGATGAGCGCCCGCGTCATGCACGAAGAGCCCTTCGGCCCGATCGCCGTGCTGCGCCCCTTCGAGCAGCTGGAGGACGCCCTGGCCGAGGCCAACCGCCTGCCCTATGCGCTCTCAGCCTATGCCTTTACCCGCGACGCCCGCACCGTGCTGGACGTCGGCGATGGCCTGGAGGCCGGCATGATCGGCATCAACCAGTACCGCATCATCGCCACCGAACTGCCCTTCGGCGGCATGAAGGAGAGCGGCCACGGCTCCGAAGGGGGTATCGAGGGCATCAACCATTACCTGACCAACAAGTTCATCAGCCAGGCCTGAAACCACAACGGATCAGCGGATCAGCGGATCAATACGACCAAGGAAGCATCATGACCCCCATCGATTTCACCAGCCCCCGCGCCGCAGCCCGGGCCTTCACGCCGAAGCTGTCGGATCTGGTCGAGGCACCACTCTACGCCGAGGTCTGGAATGACAGCGACCTCGCCCCGCGCGACCGCAGTCTCATCACCATCGCCTGCCTGATCGCGATGAACCACGCCAACGAATTACCCGCCCACCTGCACCGGGGCATCCAGAACGGCCTGACCCGGACCGAGCTGAGCGCCGCCATCACGCATCTGGCCTTCTACGCCGGCTTCCCGGCAGCCATCACGGCATCGGCCTATGCCAATGCGGCCCTGTCCGGGCAGGACGACGCAAGCGCCTGAACCGGGTGATGCGCCGTGATGGATTCACGGCGCCACTTCCCACCTTTCCACTCCTGAACATAGAAAGAACCACCACCATGAAAGCCATCCTCTTTGAACAATTCGGCGCTGCTGACGTCCTGAAAATCGGCGACGCCCCCGACCCCGTGCTGCGCCCAACCGATCTGCTGGTACGCACCCATGCCGCCGGCGTCAATCGCGCCGACCTGACCCACCGTCGCGGTGGCTATGGCTGGCCCGACTTCGGCGACTCCACCATCATGGGCCTGGAAATCGCCGGTGAAGTCGTCGCCGTGGGTAGTGAAGTGACGGGCTACCAGGTGGGCGACCGCGTCATGGGCATCGTCGGCGGTGGCGCCTATGCCGAGATGGCGCGCATCGATTACCGCATGGCCATGCCCATCCCCGAGGGCCTGGACTATGTCCAGGCGGCGGCCATCACCGAAGTCTTCGTCACGGCGCATGAAGCGCTCATCCACCTGGGCAAGCTGGAGCCGGGCGAAACCGTACTGGTGCATGCCGGCGCAGGCGGCGTGGGCGGCGCGGCGGTTCAGCTGGCCCATGCGGTGGGTGCCACCGTCATCACCACTGCCCAAGCCAGCGCCCACGCGTTGGTCCGCAAGATGGGGGCCGACCACGCCATCGACTACCAGACCGAAGACTTCGCCGAAGTGGTCGCCAGGCTGACCGACAATCGCGGCGTGAACCTCATCCTCGACTTCATCGGCGCGCCCTATTTCGAGCGCAACGTGAACTCCCTGGACTTTGGCGGACGCATGGTGCAGATCGGCATCATGGGCGGCATCGAAAATGCCCGCATTCCGCTGGATCGCCTGCTCTATCGTCACCTGCAGATCATCGGCACGGTCATGAAGTCACGTTCGCAAGAGGTCAAGCACGCCATGTCGCGCCGCTTCAAGGAGCGCTGGCTGTCGCAGTTCGGCAAGGACGGCCTGAACCCGGTCATCGACAGCGTTTATCCGCTGGCCCAGGCCGGCGCCGCCCAGCAGCGCATGGAAGATGGCCTGAACGTGGGCAAGATCGTGCTGACCATGTAAGGCGCTACGGCCGCTACGTGCATGCCGTCCAGCATTCACACACGTATGCAGGTGTATGCACACGTGTGTGAATGCTGGCGGTTTAACACCTTTGTATAGTTATCGCCCTCTTCCATCGTTGCTACCCTGCGTAGCGGTCAGTCGGACCTATTTCCCGGAGTCTCCCCATGTCTTTTACGCTCAAGGTCAACGGCCACCCGCACACGGTGGACATCGCTGGCGACACCCCGCTGCTGTGGGTGCTCCGTGATGTGATCGGAATGACTGGCACCAAATTCGGATGCGGCATCGCCCAGTGCGGCGCCTGCACGGTCCACCTGGATGGCGATCCGGTGCGCTCCTGCGTGCTGCCGGTGTCTGCCGTTGGCGGCCGCCAGGTCACCACCATCGAAGCAATTGACCAGACCCCCACCGGCAAGCGCATCCAGGATGCCTGGCTGGCCGTGGACGTGGTCCAGTGCGGCTACTGCCAGTCCGGCCAGATCATGTCGGCGTCGGCACTGCTGGCGCGCAATCCCGCGCCCACCGACGACGACATCGATGCCGCGATGTCCGGCAATATCTGCCGCTGCGCCACCTACGTGCGCATTCGCGCGGCCATCAAGCAAGCTGCCAGCGGCAAGATCGAGGTCACCCAGGCCATCCCCGTGAGCGCACCGGGAGGCCGCAAATGAGCCGCCCGAACAGCTTCTCGCCGAACCGCCGTCGCCTGCTCAAGGCGGCCGGCCTGTCAGTGGCCTTCAGCTGGCTGGGCGCGCCGCGTCAGGCGATGGCGCTGGCATCCCCGCATCGCCAGGCCGCCGATGCGGCGGCCGCGGTTGCCGACGGCGCCCCGGCCTTCGCCCCCAACGCCTTCATCCGCATCGACGCCGATGGCGCCATCCGCCTGGTCATGCCGATGGTCGAGATGGGCCAGGCCATCTACACCGGCTCCTGCATGCTGCTGGCTGAAGAACTGGATGTCGACCTGGACCAGATCCAGGTCGAACACGCGCCGCCCAGCGACGAACTCTATGGCATGAAGCTCCTCAAGGCGCAGATCACCGGCGGCTCCACCAGTACCCGCAGCACCTTTACCGAACTGCGCCAGGCCGGCGCCGTCGCCCGCACGCTGCTGGTGGCGGCTGCCGCCGCCAGATGGAAAGTGCAGCCGTCCTCCTGCGTGGTCGAACGCGGCGTCATCCACCACCCACCATCGGGCCGCAGCCTCCGCTACGCCCAGGTCGCACAGGCCGCCGCCCGCCTGCCGGACCCGGGTGAGGTCAAGCTCAAGGACCCGGCGCAGTTCAGACTCATCGGCAAACCCATGGCGCGCCTGGATTCCGCTGACAAGGTCCGTGGCATCACGCGATTCGGCATCGACGTGGCCGTGCCTGGCATGCGCATCGCCACCGTCAAGGCCTGCCCGACCTTCGGCGGCACACTGGTCGGCGTCGACGACCGCGCGACGCGCGCCATTGCGGGCGTGATCGAGGTGCTTCGCATCGACAATGCGGTGGCGGTCGTGGCCACCAATTTCTGGGCCGCCAAACGCGGCATGGAAGTCCTGGACATCCAGTGGCAGCACGGCCCCAACGCCCGCCTCACCACCCGCGAACTGCGTGAAGACCTGGCCCGCAGCCAGGCCAACGGCCAGGCGATTGTCGGTCGTGAAGTGGGCAGCCGCCCCGCCGGCGAATTCATCCAGGCGACCTACAAGCTGCCCATGCTCGCGCATGCGACCATGGAACCACTGAATGCCACTGTACATGTACGCAGTGACCGCTGCGAGATCTGGGCCGGCACCCAGGTCCCCACCCGGGTGGTTGCCAACGCCGCCCGAATCACCGGCCTGCCGGTCGAACGGATCGTGTTGCACAGCCAGTATCTGGGAGGCGGTTTCGGCCGACGTCTGGAGAGTGACTACGTCGACCAGGCTGTGAGCTTCGCCCGGCTGCTGCCCTATCCGCTGAAGATCGTCTGGACCCGTGAAGAAGATATCCGCCATGACATCGTGCGACCGATGTATCACGACGTCATTTCCGCCGTGGTGGACAAGAACGGCATGCCGCTCTGGTACGGCGACCGCGTCTGCAGCGGCACCGTCCTGGGCCGCTGGCGTCCCGGTGGCATGCGCAAGAACGGCATGGACGGGGACGCCATCGAATGCGTGGCCGAGCTCCCCTATGCGATCGCCAGCATGAAGGTCGAATGGGTGCGTCACGACATGCCACCGGGCCTCCTCGTGGGCTGGTGGCGCGGGGTGGGGGCGCTGCACAACATCTTCATCGTGGAGAGCTTCTTCGATGAACTGGCGCACCGCGCCAGGCGCGACCCCGTGGAGTGGCGTCTGGCCCTGCTGAAGAACAACCCGCGTTCGACCGCGGTCCTGAAACTGGCCGCCGCCAAAATGGGCTGGGGCAGTTCGCAGCCCGTGCGGACCGCTTCCTCCAATCGTGCGGGCCGTGGCGTGGCCCTGGCCGAACCCTTCGGCACCCGGGTCTGTGCCATGGTCGATGTCGAGGTCACGCCGCAGGGCGAGGTGCAGTTGCGGCGTGCCGTGGTGGCGGTCGATTGCGGCATCGCCGTCAATACCGGCTCCATCGAGGCCCAGATCCAGGGCGGACTGCTGTTCGGACTGAGCGCCGCGCTGTTCAACGAAATCACCCTGCGCGACGGGGCCATCGAACAAGGCAATTTCAATGATTACCGCATGCTCCGCATGAACGAAACGCCCGCCGTCGAGGTTCACATCGTCAACAGTACCGAAGCACCTGGCGGCATCGGCGAAGTCGGCACCGCCATTGCTGCGCCAGCCCTGACCAATGCCATCTACGTCGCCACCGGGGTGCGCCTGCGCGAGTTGCCGGTGCGCCGCGCTCTGCTGGCCCGGCCGCAGCATACGCTGCTGAAAACCTTCGACCTTGCACCATCCAACCCGGAGGCAGCGGCATGAAACGACTTCTCATGAGCGCCGCCCTGGTCGTCGTCGCCATCGGTGCGGCCGCCTATGCCTGCCTGGCACGACCCGAAGCGCCCGCCGGCCCGGCGCCGGTGGTCTACGGTGCGCCGGCCGATGCCGCGCGCATCCGGCGCGGCCAGTACCTGACCAAGGCCGCCGACTGCATCGCCTGCCACACGGTGGCGGGAGGCAAGCCCTTTGCCGGAGGCCTGGCCTTCCAGTTGCCGTTCGGCACGCTGTACTCTTCCAATATCACGGCCGACAAGACGACCGGCATCGGCAACTGGAGCGACGACGACTTCGTGCGCGCACTGCACGAGGGCGTCCGCAAGGATGGCCAGCACCTCTACCCGGCCTTCCCCTATACTTCCTATACCCAGCTGAGCCGCGACGATGTCCTGGCCATCAAGGCCTATCTCTTCAGCCTGCCCACGGTCACCCAGGAAACCCGCAAGCCGGAGCTCTCCTTCCCGTTCAATCAGCGCTGGGCCATGGGTTTCTGGAATGCCGCCTTCTTCCGTAGCGAGCGCTTCAAGCCGGCGCCAGACAAGTCGCCCCAATGGAACACCGGCGCCTACCTCGCCATCGCCCTGGCGCACTGCACGGAATGTCATACACCCCGCAATATCGGCTTCGCGCTCAACCAGGCCAGGGAACTCTCCGGTGCCGACGTCAACGGCTGGCACGCCCCCAATATCACTTCCGACCCGGTACACGGGATCGGTGCCTGGACCGACGCACAGCTGTACCAGTACCTGCGATCCGGCCATGCCGACGGGCGCGGCTCGGCCGGTGGGCCGATGGGTGAAGCAGTGGAAAACAGCCTGCAGTATCTCGACCCCAAGGATATCCAGGCCATCATGAGCTATCTGCGCAGCGTCGCCCCGCAGGTCGGTGACAAGCCGACCTCCATCAGCGCCAGGCCACCGGCGGTGACGACTTCGATGGCCTATTCTCCCTCGCCGCAGACGCCGTCCCATCTGCAAGCCGGATTGAAACTGTTCGAAGCAAGTTGCGCCAGCTGCCATCAGTGGAACGGCCAGGGTCCGCAAACGCATTACGCGGCCCTGCTCGGCGCGCGCTCGGTCAATGACCGCTCGGGACAGAACGTGGTACAGACCATCCTGCACGGCGCACGGATGCGGATAGGCGAACACGAGGTCTTCATGCCCGCCTTTGCTGCCGCACTCACTGACGACGAGGTTGCCCAGCTCAGCAACTACGTGATCTTCCAGTTTGGTGGCAAGCAGGGGATGGTCACTGCCGACATGGTCGCGCGCCAACGCCCGCACTGAGATCGCCCAGCCGCATCGGCTAGGGCTATCATCCCAAGGTCTTATTACCAAAGCCTGGCGCGCGTGGCACTCTCTGGCACAACTGCACCACCCACCGGAGCCAACCGCCATGCCCCTCTTCAGCCAGGTCCTGCTCAGCGCCAGTCTGTCCCTGCCGATCCTGCGCCGCCATGGTGTGCAGGCCGCCCTCTCCCTCGGCCTACGCCGTCGCTGAGGGGCCGCCATATGGACAAGCTGCTGGCCATGGAAGCTTTCGTTGCCGTCGTCGAGACCGGCAGCTTCGTCAGTGCCGTCGATGTGACGGGCCTGTCGAAACCCGCGGTGTCGCGCCACGTGTCGGAACTGGAGCAGTTCCTGGGCATACGTCTGCTTCACCGCACCACGCGCCGCCTCTCTCTCACTGAAGAAGGACGCGTCTACTTTGCCAAGAGCAAGGAGTTGCTGGGCGCCCTGCAGGATGTCGAGAACGAAGTCGGTCTGAGCTCGGACCAGGCGATCGGCCGGCTGCGGGTCTGCGCACCGCACGACTTCGGCGTCGAACAGCTGGCCCCGCTCTGGGGCAAGTTCGCCGAACAGTATCCCCGTATCGAACTCAACATCACCTTGTCCGACAAGACCACGGACCTGATCGAAGGTGGCTATGACATGGCCATCCGCATCGGCGCCATGGCCGACAGCCGGATGATCGCCAGGCCACTGGCGCCGGTGCGGATGAAGGTCTGTGCCTCGCCGGCATTGCTGCGGCAAGCCGGCGTGCCGTGCCACCCTTCCGACTTGCGCGAGTTCCCCTTCATTTCCTACAGCCTGCAATCCAACGGCGACGAATGGCACTTCTGCAATGCGCAGGGAGAAACCGCCATCGCCCGCATACGTTCCAGCATGCAAGTCAACAACGGCGCCACCTGCCGGGCGATGGCCATCGGTGGAAGAGGCGTTGCGATCCAGCCGGATTTCATCGTCAACGCTGCGCTGGCCTCGGGTGAGCTGGTGGAACTGCTCCCCGACTGGTCCATCGGCCAGCACGACATGATGGCCCACGTCCTCTATCCGACGCGTGCCTATCTTCCTCCCAAGGTGCAGCGCCTGCGCGACTTCCTGGTCGAGGAATTTCGCACACCACCGTGGTGTCCCAAGGCGGCCCGTCTGCGATTGGTGGCGCACTAGGCACTCCCGCGCCCTTATCGCTCAAGGGTCTCCCCCGCGTTCCGGCGTCACGGCGCTCTGATCCTGAGGCATGGAGACCTTGAGACCGGAGAACTCTGAAGCGTTGGTATATCACTCCCGCGCAAACCGCTTCTGCCTGCTCCACAAGGCCGTCAGCAAGGCCTGCAAGGCTGGCCAGGGGTGATTGGATGGATACAGGCAGCAAGTGGACACCCGGCCGTCGGAGGTTTCAATGCCGATATAGAGCCGTCGACCGTCGCGCAGATCGGCGCTGCGGTTGAACAATCCCTCGTCGGAAAAGAACAGGATGTGCGAGCAGCGTGCCTCGATCACGATGCTGTCTGCTCCCTTGGCTCCCATGGCTTCCTTTGCGCTGCCCTCGAAGCAGGTGATCTCCTTGACCTCCTGCGGCTGCAGCAGGCCTTCGGCCACGTAGATTCTCCAGCGGATCAACGCCAGCGGGCGGGCGCTCAGGTTGTGCAGGTAGATCTTGTTGCCCAGGCAGGACCCGCTTGATCTGCCCAGCCTGGCCACAAGGCGCCGCCGCAGGCGCCAGAGGCGGGCCAGCCTGATCATGGCCATGATGATGGAAATCGCTGCCACCCACGCTGCGAGGGTCTGGAGGTCCATAGTGCTCCGTTCGGAAGATGCATCTTGTTATTCTGTTTCACGACATCGCCCTGCGTTGACCTGCAGGCCCGCATCGCCGTAAACGCCCTGCCCCCCCTTTACCCGAGGCTCAGGTCCTTGTCCGATCCGGCTCCTTAAAGACGCCGAATTGTCGCTGCACATTATGGCGTCCCCTCCCGCGACGCGATGTAGCACCATGGTATGGGAAAGCGCCCCCGTACGTCCCTGCGGCCAATGTGCATGCGTGCAAACTGACCCTGCCGGCCGGTTCAGCAGCACCAGCGCGCCATTGCGAGCGACCAGCCGCACATTCTTGGCGCTGGCGTCTTAACACCTTCGTATGATTAACGCCTCCACGCTTCATTGCTAATCTGCGCAGCATCAGGGCAGGTATCGATGCAGGCAGCGGCGGCACATCGCCGATGGCCTTCTTTTTTCGTCCGCCACAAGACTGTTCCGCTTTCTGCCACCTTGACCTTTGCAGGTCTCGAAAAGCGGTACCACACCTGCCTGTCTTTTTTTGATTGAGGAACCTGGCAATGGAAAAAATGGAACAGCATTTCCTGGTCGTCGACGATCTCTCCACCATCCGCCGCATGGTCATGGGGATACTGAAAGAACTCGAATACACGCGCATGGTCGATGCCGACGACGGCAGTTCGGCCTGGAAAATCCTGGAAGCAGGACAGGTGCCGGTGTCCTTTGTCATCACCGACTGGAACATGCCCACCATGGACGGGCTGGCCCTGCTGCGCAAGATTCGCGAAGAACCCCGGCTGGCCAAGCTGCCGGTGCTGATGATCACGTCCGAAGCCAGGAAGGAGAGCGTGGTCAGCGCCGCCGAAGCCGGTGCCGATGGCTACATCATCAAGCCCTTCAATGCCGCCACGCTCAATGACAAGATCCAGAAGATCGTGGCCCGGCGCGCGCTGATGGCGGCCTGAGTCAAATCTCAGTGCGGCGCGTACAGACAATCGGCCAGCTGTTGGTCAGGCCCTCACTTCGCGCCGCATCGATTGCGGCGGCACGCCATAACCACGCATGAAGACCTCGCGCATGTGGCGACGGTCACGGAAACCCGTTTCGCGGGCGATCACTTCCAGCGGATGGCGGCTCTGCTCGATCATCAGGCGCGCCGCTTCCAGACGCAGGCCTTCGATCGCCTTGGAGGGCGACAAGCCGGTCTCGGCGGTGAAGACGCGGCTGAACTGGCGCGGGCTGAGATTGGCCTCCTCGGCCAGTTCTTCCACCGTGAGCGGTCGCATCAGGTTCTTGCGGGCGTAGTTGAGGGCGTTCTGGATGCGGTCGGTCTTGGGGGCCAGGGAGAGCATTTCAGAATGCTGGGTCTGACCACCGGTGCGATGCTGGTGCATCACCAGGTTGTGTGCCACACCGCGTGCCACGTCCTCGCCCAGGTCCTTGCCGACCATGGCCAGCGCCATGTCCAGCCCGGCGGTCATGCCGGCCGAGGTCCAGATGGCGCCGTCGACGATATAGATGCGGTCGTCCTCGACCTGGATGTCCGGGAAGCGCGCCTGCATGTCGCGAGCGAAAAACCAGTGCGTGGTGGCACGGCGTTTGGACAAGAGCCCCGATTCGGCCAGCACGAAACCACCGGTGCAGATGGCCGCAATGCGTCGGGCACGCTGGCCCGTGGTCTGCAGGAAACTGCGCTCCTCCTGGCTGGAGGGCGACTCCAGCGGATTGCCCACGCCGCAGACCATCCAGCTGTCGATGTGATCGGCCTGCTCCACCGGGAGCGTGGCGATGGTCATGCCCAGCGAGGAGCGCACATCGCCACCACCTACCGAGAAATTGCGCAGGGCATAGAAGTCCTCGCCGGCCACCTTGTTGGCGTACTCGAAGACGGTCTGCGTCGCCAGCCCCATGACCTGGAAACCGTCGGTGAGCAAGTAGCCGATGTGATGCATGCTGATTCCTTCCCGTTTCCCCGTTGTGCAAGCCAGCACGATAGCCGCCCGCCTGCGTTCGCGCAAGCGCTCAGGCAGATAGCGGCATCACCTCCGCGCCTGCGGAGAGGAGCAGGCCGGCTTCGGGCAACTTCTGCGGCGCGCCGGCCAGCAGCGTGTGCAAGGCCGCCAGTTCCGGCGGGCAGGCGACGTCCGGCAGTTCGCCATTGACCATCTCGCGCATCAGACGGCGCAGGACCTTGCCCGAGCGCGTGCGCGGCAAGCTCTCCACCAGCACGATGCGACGCGGCCGCGCCCAGGCACCGATGGCCGACACCACGGCTTCCCCCAGCCGGTGTTCCAGCAGGCTGGGCAGGTATTGGATACCGGCACGCGGCACCACCACCGCCATCGGCACCTGCCCGCGCAGGCGATGCGGCATGCCGATCACGGCCACCTCGGCCACGGCATCGTCGGCCAGCAGGACTTCCTCCACCTCGCGCGTTCCCAGGCGCTTGCCGGCCACGTTGATGACGTCGTCGGCCCGGCCCAGTACGCGCAGATGACCATCCGGCCCGGCCACCGCCACGTCGAAGGTGGCATAGCGCCACTGGCCCTGCTCACGCCGCCAGTAGGTGCTCAGGAATTGTTCATCAGGCTGCCACAGCGTAGTCAGGCAACCGGGCGGCAAGACGCCGCTGGCGACCAGCAAACCCTTGTCGCCGGGGGTGCAGGGCTGACTACCCTGCCCTCCCTGCCTCTCCAGCACGGCCAGCCGGTAGCCGGCTGCCGGCAATCCCGGTGAACCCCGCTGGCGCCGTAACGGGGTGTGACCATCGAGATCGGTCAGCGGCAGGCCGATCATGGGCGAGCCGGTCTCGGTCTGCCAGTAGTGATCGATGACGGGCTTGCCCAGCGCCTCTTCCAGCCAGTCGGCCGTCGGTTCGTCCAGCGGTTCGCCGGCCAGGAACAGGCAGCGCAAGGACGACAGGTCGGCGCTGCGAAAGGCGCGGCGCCCACCCCGCTTGAGCAGCCGCATCGCCGTGGCCGAGGACAGCATCAGATCCACGCCATGCCGCTCCACCAGCCGCCACCAGGCACTGGCATCGGGCCGCAGCGGCGAGCCTTCGTAGAGCACGCTGCGCATGCCCAGCAGCAAGGGGCCATACAGCCCATAGCTATGACCGACCACCCATCCCAGGTCGGAGGTGGTGAACAGGGTCTGTCCGGGCCGGGCCTGGAACAACAGGTCCATCGAGGTCGCCAGCGCCACCGCGTGGCCACCGGTATCGCGCTGCACGCCCTTGGGCTGGCCGGTGGTGCCGGAGGTGTAGAGCAGATAGCTGGGTTCGTTCGATTCCAGCCAGACACAGGGCACGTCGGCCTGCAGATGGCGTTCGCGCTGCGCCGCGTAGTCATGGTCGCGCCCGATCACCCGCGTCCAGGGCAACACGCCGCGATCCACCACCAGCACCGGGCAGGCATGACCGGCGATCTCCAGGGCCTGATCGACCCAGGCCTTGTAGCCCACCGCCACGCCATTCTGGAAACCGGCATCGGCACACACCACCAGCGCCGGGCGCGCATCGACGATGCGGCTCGCCAGGCTGGCCGGTGCGAAGCCGCCGAACACCACCGCGTGCACCGCGCCAATGCGGGCGCAGGCCAGCATGGCGATGGCGGCCTCGGCCACCATGGGCAGATATACCAGCACCCGGTCACCGCGCCGCACCCCGCGTTCCAGCAGGATGGCGGCCACCGCATTGACCTCGCGATGCAACTGGCGATAGCTCAATACCCGCTCGTGGCCGCCGTCCTGCTGCGCCTTCGGCTCGCCCTGCATCTCGTTAGAAATGCAGATCAGGGCCGCCTGCTCTGCCCGCGCCGGCAGATGGCGGTCCACGGCGTTATGGCAGAGATTGGTCAGCCCGCCGACGAACCAGCGTGCAAACGGCGCCCGACTGTCGTCGAGGACCTGATCGAAATCGCGCTGCCAGCTGATACGGCCGGCCTGCTCGCGCCAGAAACCCTCGGGGTCCTGCTGCGAGCGTTGCATCAGGCGGCCATAGGCGGAACTGGCGGCGTCCACGGGCGAAAGTACGGCTTGCTGCGGCATGGGAAACTCCCTTGGGCTCAGGCGGCCTGTGACAGCGCCGATGGTGTCGATTCAGTGGACGACGTCGCCCCGGCACGCAAGGCGCTGATGTGGTCGAACAGGTAGCGCGCATCGCGGTCGATGCCGGAGAAGCGGCCCGAGCCCCAGGTGTATTGCCACGGCAGGCCCAGGAAGTACAGGCCGGGAGCCGCCGTCACGCCACGCTCGTGACCGGGATAGCCACGGCCGTCGAAGATGGGTTCGTTGATCCAGCTGAAATCGGTACGGAAGCCAATGCACCAGACCACCGCCGAAATGCCCGAGGCGCGCAGGTCCAGCGCCCGCGCCGTATCTGAAGGCGGCTGCCAGACCGGCACATAGCGTGCTTCGGTCGGCGCCTCGATGCCGTTGGCGTCGATGAAGCGGTCGATGCTGTCCTTGATGCTTTCGGAGACGGCGTCGGCCTCGTCCAGGTAACCCTTCACGCCGCCGCCGAAGTGCGCCACCTCGCCGTCCAGACTCTCGAACTTGCCATAGAGCTGCATGCCTTCCAGGGCGAACTTGCGCAGGTCGATATCTCGCCCGCCATCGCGGCCGGTGACGTAGTGGTTGGTTTTTTCGCGCACGCCCGTGCCCAGCGGATGCTTGTCCACCGGCAGGTCGTAATACTTCATCTTGTCCAGCCACTCGACCACATCCTTGCCCCGGTAGGTACGCGCCACGCGGGGCGCGTCACCGACGCCCAGGTGCACGCGACGGCCGGCCAGGTGCAGGTCTTCAGCGATCTGGCAACCGGACTGGCCGGTGCCCACCACCAGCACCTCGCCCTCCGGCAGCGATTGCGGATTGAGATACTGGCTGGAGTGGATCTGCACGATATCGGCCGGCAGGCGCTCGGCCGCACGCGGCACCACCGGGATGTGATAGCCACCCACGGCCACCACCACCTGGTCGGCCGAATAGGCGCCATCGCTGGCGGTGATGCGCCACAGCCCGTCCTCGCGCCACAGCTTGTTCACGCTCACGCCCTCGCGCACCGGCGGCTGGAAACTGGCGACGAAGCCGTCCAGGTACTCGACGATCTCATCCTTCTTCATGAAGCCGAAAGGATCGTTGCCGCGATACGGGTAACCCGGCAGGTTGCATTGCCAGTTGGGGGTGACCAGGCAGAAGGTATCCCAGCGTTCGTTGCGCCAGGCGTGGCCGACTTGGTGCTTTTCCAGCACCAGATGATCGACCCCGGCCTGCTTCAGATACCAGCTGATGGACAGCCCGGCCTGGCCGCCGCCGATGATGATGACACTGTGATGGCGCACTGCGCCTTGGCTTGCAATGGACATGATGTTCCTCGTGGGATGTTGTCGGGTTGGATGAGCAGATCAGGGCAGGAAGGCTTCGACCACCACCTCGGCGTCGGCCTGGTTCTCGAAACGGGCGGCGGTCTCTTCGATGCGGCGCAGCTGGTCCATGGCCGATGAGCAGGCGAAGCCGTATTTCTCGCGCACCCGCTCGCTGCCGATGTTGAGCGCAGTGGCACTGCGTTCGACGAAATCGGTCAGCCGATAACGGCTACCGGCTTGCAGGTGTTCCTTGACCACCAGCGAGGGCGAATAGCAGTCGCTGACGGTGTCGTCCGGCCAGCGGACGCGAAAGTGCATTTCAGGCATGGTGTTCCTCTTGGCGTGTTGCAGATGGGGCGCGCTGGCCCAGGTAATCGTGATAAAGCTCAAGATGGCGTCGCGCCGAGCGCGACCAGGAAAATCCCGCGCAGATCGCCTGGCCAGCGGCCACCATCGCGGCGCGGCCGGCCGGGTCGAGCGCATGCGCAATGCCGGCGGCAATCGAGGCAGGGTCATGGGGATCGACCCAGGCGCAGCAACCGCCGTCCAGATATTCGGTAAAGGGGGCGATGCGCGAGACCACCGCCGGCACGCCGCTGGCCATGGCTTCCAGCACCACCAGGCCGAAGCCTTCCTTGAGCGAGGGAAACACCAGTGCATCGGCACAGCGAAACAGGGCCGGCATGTCGGCGTCCGGCACCTGGCCGAGGATGCGCAGCGCGCCCGGCGGCAGATCGGCTGCCTGCAGTTCATCCTGGAAACTGCGCTGGTAGTCGGCGTGGTCCAGCACGCTGGCGCCACCGGCAATCACCAGTTGCGCCTGCGGATAGACGCGCCGCAGCCGCAGGAAGGCACGCAGGATGCCCAAGGTGTTCTTGCGCGGTTCCACCCCGCCCACCGCCAGGAGCACCGGTGCGCCATCCAGCCCCAGTTCCTGGCGCAGCAGTGGGTCGCGCTGGGCTGCCTGCACCGCAGGTGTGGCGGTGTAGCGCTGCAGGTCGACGCCATTGGAGACCAGCTCGGCCCGCACCCCATGCTCGCGGGCCAGGATGTCCTGCCAGGTGCGGCTCACGCACAGCAGACGGTCAGCGGCGTGATAGCCGCGTTCCTGCCAGGCGTGCAGCCGCAGGTCGTCGAACTGGTCCAGGTGATGCACGGTGCGCACATAGCCCGGGATCACGCCACGGGCAACCAGCGTGGCCAGGGCGTTGGCGCTGATCGAATCCTGGGCGTGGTAGAGATCGAAGCGGTCCATGCCGGGCTGTTCGAAGCAGCGCAGATAGTCGTCGATACGCTGGCGCACCATGTCCACCACGTCGGCGCAGTGCACCGCCCCCGGCACGGGATGAAAACCACAGGCAGCTTCGCGGAATAGCCCGCGTCCACGGGCATCGGGCGCGAACAGCGTGGTCTCCTGCCCCAGGGCCTGCAGGCTCTCGGCCAGTTGCAGAGCATGCA
>PJUA01000194.1_pt1 | contig 51656 bp, 44 predicted proteins | sample 1512151 | NCBI WGS metagenome assembly PJUA01 (sample SAMN08177678, study PRJNA422409) | Soil metagenome, whole genome shotgun sequencing project. | isolation source: Soil enriched on filter paper: beechwood xylan treatment | place: USA: Madison | collected 2015-01-15
ATCGCCGAGCGGGTGTCGCAGGCGACCGGCCGGCAGGTGGAGTTGCATGGCGACGTCGGCTTCACGCTGCTGCCGTCACCGGCCCTGACCGTGCGCGACGCCCGGCTCGCGAATGCCGCCGGCGCCGCCGAACCCGACATGGTCCGCCTGAAGAAGTTGGACGCCCGGGTGGCGCTCGGTCCCCTGCTGGGCGGCCGCATCCAGGTTGAGAGCATCGCGCTGGTCGAGCCTATCTTCGTGGTGGAGGTGCTGAAGGACGGCCGCATCAACTGGGACCTGTCCACCGCCGGCCCCCGCGCCGGCGACGGTCTGGGGGCCGCCGAGGGGCTGGTCTCCGCCGTCAGCTTCGATCAGGTGATGATCGACAACGGCACCATCATCTACCGCGACGACCGCAACGGCCGGACCGAGACGGTCGACAAGCTGAACGCCCGCATCGCCGCCGGCAGCCTGAACGGCCCCTTCCAACTCCAGGGCGATTTCCGCCTGCGTGGCCTGTCCCTGCATGGCGAGGCCACCGCCGGCCGGTTCACCGAAGGGGCGGCGGTGCCGGTGCGCGCCACCCTGTCGATGCCGCACACCGACGCGACACTGCGCTTCGCCGGCATCCTGACCGGCGGCGGAGCCGGCGGCGGGTCCAAGGTGCAGGGCGACCTGCGCGCCGAGGGCAGCGACTTCGCCAAGCTGGTGGACGCTCCCGCCTCCGGCGCCTCCGGCTGGGCTCCCGGGGCGCTGAGCCAGTCCTTCAACCTGCGCGCGACAGTGGAGGCGGGAACCAGCCTCGCCACCTTCTCCGGCCTTGAAGCGCAGCTGGGCGACACGCGGGCCACCGGCAACGCCACGCTCCGCGCCGGCGACCCGGCCAAGCGCGAGATTCCGCGCACCGAACTGACCCTCGCCGTCAACCGGCTGGACCTCGATGCCTGGCTGGCCCAGGGCGGGCGCAATGGCACAGCGGCCAGCGGCGGCAGCGGCCGGGGCACGCCCGCTCCCGTCGCCGGCGCCGCCTCGGGCGACAAGGCATCACTTCCGTCCTTCGCGCTGCCGACCGGCGTTGAGGCGAAGCTGGACGTCGCCATCGACGCCATCGGCTACAACCACGGCGTGGTGCGCCAGGGCCGGATCGAGGCCAGCCTGTCCGCCGGGCGGCTCAACATCGACCGGGTCAGCGCGCTGCTGCCCGGCGGTTCCGATTTCGTCGCGGCAGGCGAAGTGACCACGCCGGGCGGGCAGCCGACGCTCGACCTGCGGATGGAGGCGAATGCCGACAACCTGCGCGCCCTGTTGGAATGGGCGAAGCTGGCTCCGCGCGGCGTCCCGGCCGACCGGCTGCGCCGCGCCTCGCTGTCGGCCCGGCTGCAGGGCCATGCCGACCGCTTCGAGCTGTCGGGCCTGGATTTCCGCTTCGACAGCAGCCGGCTCAGCGGCGCCGTCGCTTATGTCGACCGTGGCCGGCCTGCCTTCGGCGCGCGGCTGGACCTCGACCGCCTGAATCTGGACGGCTATCTGCCGGCCGATCCCACTCCAACGCAGCCCGCATCCCAACCCCAGCCGGCTCCGCGCGCCACCGCATCCGACGGCGGCCAGACCCCGCAGCGGCTTCTCGGCCTTGCCGACGCCAACCTCGACCTGCGGGTCGGCCAGCTGACGGTTGGCGGCTTGCCGGTCCAGGGGATTCACCTCGACGCCACGGTCGCGTCCGGCGCGTTGACGGTGCGCGAGGCCAAGGTGGACGACATCGCCGGTCTGCAGGCGCGGATCGACGGTCAGGTCGCCAGCCTGATCCCGCTGCGCGGCGTCAACCTCGCCCTGGCGGCGCAGGCGCAATCGCTTGGCGGCCTGCCCAGCGCCGTGTCCTGGCCGCCCGGCCTGCCGGTTCCGGAACGTTTGGGCGCGGTCAGCGTCAAGGCCCGGCTGGCCGGCGATGGCGAGCGGCTGGCGGTGGAGGCCTCGGCCGGCATGCTCGGCGGCACGGTCGACGCCGGCGGCGCCCTGCTCGGCCTCGACCGCAAGCCCGAGGCCGACCTGAAGCTGCGCGTCACCCATCCGGAGATTGGCCGCCTCGCCGCCCTGTTCACCGACAGCGGTCTTGCCCGCGCCTACGGCCCGCTGGACCTCTATGGCGAACTGTCGGGCAATGCGGCATCCCCCGCCCTGAAGAACCTCCAGGGGCTGGTCGCCGGCATCCCCGTGCGCGGCAAGCTGACCCTCGACCGCAAGTCGGAGCGCACCGCCTTCCAGGCCGACATCCAGACCGGCGACCTCGATCTCGACCGGCTGCGCAATGCGCCGCTGGTCGGCGATGGCGCCGGCCGCACCGCGCCCACAGCAGCGGATCCCGCCGCAGACCTGCCGCCCACCGATCCACTGGCCGATCTCGGCTGGATACAGTCGCTGGACGGGCGGCTCGGCCTGACCTCCACCTCGCTGACGGTGGCGGGGCAGCGCATCGTCCAGCCGGCGCTGCGCGCCACTCTGGACAACGGCGTCGCGACCCTGGAGCAACTGGACGGCGAATGGCAGGGTGGGCAGATCGGCCTCAGCGGCCGCCTCGCCGCCGCGCCGGGGCAGGCGCCGAAGCTCGACGCCGATCTCACCGTCATCAAGGCCGACATGGGCAGCGCGCTGTCCGGCTTCGCCGGGCTTGGCCTCAGCGGCGGCACCGTCGACCTCGACGTGACGCTGTCGGGCAGCGGTCGAGGCGACGCGCTGCTGAGCAGCCTGACCGGCCGAGGTCGGGCGGTGGCGTCGGGCGGCGTGCTGCGCGGCGTCGATCTCACCGCGCTGCGCAGCCGCCTCGCCGGGGCGGAGCGCACGCAGGAGGTGCTGGGCGCCGTCGCCGGCGCGCTGCAGGGTGGTGAGACCAAGCTGGACCGGCTGGACGCCCGCTTCGCCATCGACAAGGGGGTGATCCGCACCGAGGACGCCCGCCTGACCACCGCGCCGGCTGACGGCACGCTGACCGGCACGGTCTCCCTTCCCTACGAACGGGTGGATCTGGCGTTGGCGCTGGCGGTGAAGGCGGACGGCGATCTGCCGCCGCTGACGCTACGCATGGCAGGTCCCTGGTCCGCGCCGACGCAGACGCTGGACCTGAAGGCCCTGCGTGACCACTTCAACGCAGCCGCGCCCGCCAAATAAGGCTTGGCTCAAATGACGTCCTGTCCCCAGGGCAATGGGCGTTCCAAGGGCGTTGAAGTCGCGGCGTGTGGCGTCCATAATGAACGAACGGTAACCGGAAGTCAGAGCGATGCAGGTGGACAACAGGATTTTGGACGACCTCGCCCGTGTGGCAGGTGGCGCGCTCGGCGCCTTCTCGTCCTTGCGCGAAGAGGCCGAAGGCCAACTGCGGGCCCAGCTCGAACGGGTTCTGTCACGGATGGACGTCGTCAGCCGCGAGGAGTACGAGGCTGTCCGCGCCATGGCCGCCAAGGCCCGCGAGGAGCAGGAGGCGATGGCCGAGCGGCTTGCCGCGCTGGAGGCCACCGTCGCATCGCTGAGCGCCGCGAAGGCACCGCTGCCGGTCGTGGTCGAGCCGGCCGGCGTCCCCGCCGTGGCCGAATCCGAGCCGGCCAAGCCCGCTGCGGCGGGCGGGGGCAAGCCCGAGACCAAGGCCTCCCCAGCACCCTGAGCGGCAGCGCTGCCGCACCCACCGGACGCTCCCTCCCGTCGTCACGCGCCGTCATCCCGCGGCGTGTCCTGCGGCCGGGGCGGTCCGCGGCAGCGCTTCGCCCGGCTTCGGTCCAGCCCGCCTTTTCATCATATTCGGGGTATTGCCCCGGACCGCGCGCCATCGCCGGCGCGTTGCTGCGGTTCGGGTGAACGGTACCGCCCATAGCGCCTTCACAGGAGGACGCGCACATGTCGGCAGTCGCCGTAGAGACCACCACTTCCGCCCACAATCCGCTCGACGTGGTCGAGGAGATCGTCACCGCCAACGAATGGCCCTTCGACCGCGCCACCGAGGACGAGTTGGTCGTCGAGATCGGCGGGCGCTGGTGCGATTACCGGCTCTATTTCGTCTGGCAGCCGGACGTCAGCGCAATGCAGTTCTCCTGCCAGTTCGACATGAAGGTCCAGGCCGCCCGCCGCACCGCCGTCGCCGAACTGCTGGCCGAGGTCAACGGCCGCATGTGGCTCGGCCATTTCGACGTCTGCTCGGAGGAGCACACGCCGATGTTCCGCCAGACCATGCTGCTGCGCGGATCGCGTGGCGCCGCGGTGGAGCAGCTGGAGGATCTGGTGGAGATCGCCCTGTCGGAGTGCGAGCGCTTCTATCCTGCCTTCCAGTTCGTGATCTGGGGCGGAAAATCGGCGTCCGAAGCGGTGTCCGCCGCCATTCTCGACACCATGGGCGAAGCGTAAAGAACAAGAAGTCTCAAGCGAGGGGAAGGTCTTGGTCATGACGGCGGAATCGGGTGCGTCGCTGCTGCTGGTCGGTTGCGGGAAGATGGGCGGGGCGATGCTGGACGGCTGGCTCGCCGCCGGGACCGCGTCGCGCGTGGTGGTGGTCGACCGCGCCGGTCTGCCGCAGTCGGTGGCGGGCGATTCGCGCGTCACCCTGGCATCCGGCGCCGACGCCCTGCCGGCCGGCTTCGTTCCCGACGTGATCGTCCTGGCGGTGAAGCCGCAGGTGATGGAGGACGCTCTGCCGTCCTACCGCGCCCTGGTCCGCCCCGGCACCGTCTTCCTGTCGATCGCCGCCGGCAAGACCATCGCCTATTTCGAACGCCTGCTGGGGGAGGGGGCGGTCGTCGTCCGCTCCATGCCCAACACGCCGGCCGCCATCGGCCGCGGCATGACCGTCGCCGTTCCGAACGCCCGCGTCAGCGCCAGTCAGCGTGAGCTGTCCGACCGCCTGCTGCGCGCCGTCGGCGATGTCGCCTGGGTGGAGGACGAGGGGTTGCTGGACCCCGTCACCGCCGTGTCGGGCAGCGGTCCAGCCTATGTCTTCTTCCTGGTCGAGGCGATGGCCAAGGCCGGCGAGGCAGCCGGTCTGCCCGCCGATCTGGCGATGCGGCTGGCCCGCGCCACCGTGTCCGGCGCCGGCGCCCTGCTCGACGCCTCGCCGCAGGATGCCGCCGACCTGCGCAAGGCGGTGACCAGCCCGAATGGCACCACCCAGGCCGCGCTGGAGGTGCTGATGGCGCCGGAAGGCATGCAGCCGGTGATGACCGCCGCCATCGCCGCCGCCACCCGGCGGTCGCGCGAGTTGGCTGGCTGAGGAGGCGCCGCCGTGACCACCCTCAGCCCCTCCGCCGCCCGCGTCCAGGCACTGCTGGACAGCATCGGCCTTGGCCATCATGTGGTCGAACATGAAGGCAGCACCCGCACCTCGGAAGACGCGGCCAACTCCGTCGGCTGCGAGGTGGCGCAGATCGCCAAGTCGCTGATCTTCCGTACCAAGGAGACCGGGCGCCCGGTCCTGGTCGTCGCCAGCGGCGCCAACCGGGTGGACGAGAAGGCGGTCGGGCGGCTGATCGGCGAGAAGATTGAGCGTGCCGACCCCGAGTTCGTCCGGGAATCGACCGGCTTCGCCATCGGCGGCGTTCCGCCAATCGGCCATGCCGTCCCGCCTCTGGTGCTGATCGACGACGACCTGCTGCGGCTGGAGACCATCTGGGCCGCCGCCGGCACCCCCAACGCCGTTTTCCGCCTGACCCCTGCCGATCTGGTCAGCATGACCGGCGGCCGGGTGGAGACCGTGCGCAAGGCATAACTGAAGGGGTGGACGGGTGACGTTCGCCCGTCCGCACACCATTTTATCAGGCGATCCCTGTCGCCTGGAGGTGGTGCCATGTCCGACATGTCGTCCGACAAGCCTGAAGACAACAGCTTTCGCTCAGACCCCGCCCGGGATTTTGCGGACCCCGACGCCCTCGACCGTGCCGTGGCATCGGCAGCAATGGGGCTGGCGGCCGAGAAGGGCTGGCGCCACGTCGGCCTGCTGGAGGTCGCGCACACCGCCGGCATCCCGCTGTCGCGCTTTCATCACCGCTTTCGCGGGCGCGCCGACCTGCTGGCGGCGGTATCGCGGGTCGCCGATGAAACGGTCCTGGCCGGGGATATCGCCGCGGACCCGACCGAATCGGCGCGCGACCGGCTGTTCGACGTGATGATGCGCCGCTTCGACGCTCTGCGCCCCTTCCGTGACGGCCTGCGTTCCGTCGTACGCGACCTGCCGGCCGATCCGGCCACCGCGCTGGCCTTCTCCTGCGCCTTCGGCCGTTCCATGGCCTGGATGCTGCGCGCCGCCGGGATCGACCCGGACCAGCGCGGCGGCACGGCGCTGGTCGCCGGTCTCGGCACCGTCCATGCGCGGGTGATGCGGGTGTTCCTGAACGACGACACCGCCGACCTGTCGCGCACCATGGCCGCGCTCGACAATGCGTTGCGCGGGGCGGAGCGCTGGGGCGCGACCTTCTGCCGCTGGACCCGGTCGCGCGGGCCGCTGGGCCGGTCGTCGGGAACAGAGTCCATGTCGTCAGGTATTTAGCGACGGGCGGGCGTTCCGCGGCGTGGGCTTCCACCCGCCAAGGTTATGCTGCGGCGCAAAAAACCGGATTGACTAACTTTTCGGCACTCTGCATAGTCGGCCTCTGTAATGTTGCGACGCAACATGCCCGTATTCAGATGCGGGCAGCAAACACCGATACTGGGATGAGAAACATGGCCAAGATCAGCGGTAACCCCTTCCTCGAATTCGATCCGTCCAAGATGATGGGTGACCTGAAGGTGCCGGGCGTGGACGTCGAGTCCATCATCGCCAGCCAGCGCCGCAACATCGAGGCGGTGACCGCTGCCAACCAGCTGGCCTTCGAAGGCTTCCAGGCCATCGTCCGTCGTCAGGCCGAGGTGCTGCGCACCGTCGCCGAGGACGTGAACCGCGCCGTCGGTGAACTGACCGCCGCCGGCACCCCGGAAGAGAAGGCCGCCAAGCAGGCCGATCTGGTCAAGGCCGCCTTCGAGAAGTCACTGGCCAACATCCGCGAGCTGAGCGAGATGATCGCCAAGTCGAACACCGAGGCCGCCGAGATCCTGACCAAGCGCGTGTCGGACAGCCTGGACGAGGTCAAGGCCGCCATTGCCAAGGCGAAGTCCTGATCCACTCCGGTCCGCCGGAAATCAGCGAAGAGGGGTCGCCATCGGCGGCCCCTTTTTCGTTTGTGCCGGATGGTCCGGACGCGCCTTCCCGGTTCCGATGCCCGTTCTGCCGCGCTACCCTGGCGCCGACCGCTAGATCGGATCGCGTAAAATCGGAATCGATTTGGAGCGTGAATCCGATCGCCAATCATAAAACCACCGCATCGGACCCGTCATGACCATCTCCTACGACGATTTCACCAAGGTCGACATCCGTGTAGGCACCATCCGCGCCGTCGATGCCTTTCCGGAGGCGCGCAAGCCGGCCTACAAGCTGACCATCGATTTCGGCGGTGAGATCGGCACCAAGCGCAGCTCCGCCCAGATCACCAGCCACTACGCTGCCGACGCGCTGGTAGGACGCCAGGTTCTGGCGGTGGTGAATTTTCCGCCCAAGCGAATCGGCCCCTTCACCAGCGAGGTGCTGTGCCTGGGCCTGCCCGACGCCGAGGGCGCCGTGGTGCTGGTCGGCCCGGATCATGCGGTCCCGGACGGTGCACGGCTGTTCTGATTTCGACCGTCTTCCTGTGGCGGTATGAAAGATTCGATCATGCCGTGCCTACGGAAAAATCACCCCGAGGTTGAATTCATAAAGATCTCGTAAGGCGACAAGTTGCCGCAGGAGTCGTATGTATTTTAAATGAATGCACCCTAAACCACGATGGCATAGTGCGGTGCGACAGCGATCTCGCATCTGCAACATGTTTTCCTGGTGGATGGCACTCATGGACGCCCTGCGCGCCTTCGTCGGCCGGCTTTCGATCTCCACGAAAGTCACCCTGTTGAACCTTTTCGGCATGCTGATCCTCAGCACGGCGATCCTGTTCGCGATCGGTCAGGTGATCGTCCGTGACTTGGAGCGGCAGGCGATCGAGATGCAGCGGCTCAGCATGGACATCGCCTGGTCCTCGCTGCAGGAACGCGGCGGCCAGTTCTCCGTAGCCGACGGCAAGATGCTGCTGGACGGTGTCGTGATGAACGACAACAACCTCGTGGTCGACAAGATCAAGCGCATCACCGGGGGTACGGCCACCCTGTTCCTGGGCGACCGCCGCATCGCCACCAACGTCGCCAAGCCCGACGGCAGCCGTGCCGTCGGCACCACGCTGGCGCAGGGCCCGGCCTATGACTCGGTGCTGCGCCAGGGCGTTCCCTTCCGCGGCATGGTCGATATCCTGGGCGAGCCCTATTACGCCGCCTATGACCCGATCAAGGACGCGGCCGGAAAGCCGGTCGGCATCCTCTATGTCGGCATCAAGAAGGCGGAGGTGCTCAAGACCTTCGACGACAGCATGCGCTTCGCCACCATGCTGGTGGTGATCTGCGCCCTGGTTCTGGCGGTGCCGGGCTATCTGGTGTCGCGTTGGCTGCTGCGTCCGCTGGGCCAACTCAGCCAAGTGATGACCGCGCTGTCCTCCGGCGATCTGTCGGCCAGCGTTGCCGGCGTGAAACGTATGGACGAGATCGGCGCGATGTCGCGCTCCGTCCTCGTCTTCCGCGACGGCATGGCCGAGGCGGAACGTCTGCGCGCCGAGCAGGAGCATCAGCGCATCCAGGGCGAGGCGCAGAAGCGCAAGGCGCTGCAGTCGATGGCCGATACGGTGGAGCAGGAAAGCCGCAGCGCCGTCGAGCGGGTCGCCGCCCGCACGCAGGAGATGGACCGCAACGCCGACGCCATGGCGAAATCGGCCGGGCTGGTCGGGTCCAACGCCCAGAACGTCGCCGCGGCGGCGGCCCAGGCGCTCAGCAACGCCCAGGCAGTGGCCTCGGCTGCCGAGCAGCTCTCGGCTTCCATCGAGGAGATCGGCAATCAGGTCGGACATGCTGCCGGGGTCACCCGCGCCGCCGTCGCCGCCAGCAACCGGACCGAAAGCACCATCGAATCGCTGTCCTCGGCGGTCAGCCGGATCGGCGACGTGGCGGAGCTGATCCAGGGCATCGCCGCCCAGACCAACCTGCTTGCCCTGAACGCCACCATCGAGGCGGCGCGGGCCGGGGAGGCGGGCAAGGGATTCGCCGTCGTCGCCGGCGAGGTGAAGAACCTCGCCAACCAGACCTCGCGCTCGACCGAGGAGATCTCGCGCCTGATCGGCGAGATCCAGTCGGTCACCGCCCGTAGCGTGGAGGAGGTGCGCGACATCAGCCGCACCATCGGCGAGATCGACGCCATCTCCGGCACGGTGGCCGCCGCGGTGGAACAGCAGGCTTCGGCGACCCAGGAAATCTCGCGCAATGTCGGCCAGACCGCCGGCGCCGCCACCGACGTCTCGACCCGCATCGACGAGGTATCACGCGAGGCCAAGGTGACGGAGGAGCGCGCCGACATGCTGCGCGCCGGGGCGTCGGAAGTGACCCACAGCATCGACGAGTTGATGCATGTGCTGGTCCGCGCCGTACGCACGGCGACCGACGACGTGGATCGCCGCAGCGTGCCGCGCTATCGCGTCGAGGCGCCCTGCATCGTGGAGGGGGCGGAGGGGCGCCTGACGGTGCGGCTGCTGGACATTTCCCGTCATGGCGCGGCGCTGGGCGAGGCCGACTCCGTCGGCGCACGCGGCACCCTGCTGTTCGACAGCCTGGGCGTGGCGCTGCCCTTCGACGCCTTCAATCGGGAGGAGGGGGTGGTGCGCGTCCGCTTCCGGCTGGCCGAGATCGATCGTCAGGCTTTCGACGCCCGCTTCGACCGTTTCGAAGAGGCGATGGCCGGCCGCCGCTTGGCTGGCTGATCCAGGTTCGCCGGATCAGGTCTGGCTGGGCGGCACTGCTGGACCGCGCGAATCCTGCGCGGTCCTGGCCTGTCGGTCAAACCCCGGCCCGGCGGGCGGCGGCGGCGTGGACGTGCGGCGGGGTCATGCCGGTCCGCGCCTGTTCCAGGGCACCCTGCTGCCGGGCGGCGAATACGCCGGCCTCCGTCCGGTTGCGGAAATGCAGCTTGGACAGAACGCTGCGCACCATCGACTTGATGACCGCTTCCGACAGGTCCAGCGCGTTGGCGATGGTCCGGTTGTTCATGCCCTCGCCCAGCAGGCGCAGCGTCTCGAACTCCGGATCGGACAGGCGCGGCAGCAGCGTCAGCCGGATCTCGTCGACGCCGAGGCGTGACAGGAACTGCTTGGGCATCAGGCAGTGGCCTTCCAGCCCCAGGTCCAGCAGCTCGTTGATGCGGTCGACGTTCAGATCCTCGAACACCCACGCGTCGGCGAAGGCAAGGATATGGGCGGCGTCCAGCAGCTCACGCGACGACAGCACGACGACGATCCGCGAGCGGCGGGACAGCCGCAGATAGACCATCGGTTCGTTCTCGCGCAGCGCGGTGAACTGCTGCAGCCCGATCAGGATCGCATCCGGCGTCAGCGCGCTCTGCGTCAGCTCCCCGATATCGTGCAGAACCGTGACCCGGTGGCGACCGCCACGGTCCAGTTGCTGGACCACGTTCTCGGTCAGCGCGTTGTTGTCGAGGATCAGGCAGACATGCATGGGAGTCACCGCGTTGCGGGTCTGGTGAGATGCTTTCTCATGGGCGTACTCATGGTGTGTGTGCATGGGTCAGCTCTGTCTGGAGGAGGCATCCACGGCCGGCCCGGCTCAGGGCATTGCCGCCTGCGTCTAAGGGTTGAAGAGGAACCGGCCGGTTGGCCCAGGCACGTCATCATAAAACTCACGTCATCCGGAAAATTATTGTGGACATCGAAGTATTGCGGCGCGGACTGCAAACTCCCCCTTCGTCGGGATCGGGAAAGTCCTGTTCGCACCGCGTGATTTAGAAATGAACCGGGCTCCGCGTAAATCAGGCGATGGATGATCAGCCAAGATCGCTTATCGTCTCCTTGTTGGTCGCCTCAGGTTTCGAAACGGTAACACCTATGGAATGATGTGTGCTGAGCGGGTCACAGGGGAATGCGCGTTGGTACAGGCATCCATCAGGGATATCCTTTCGGTTTGGTCGCTGGTTTTTCTTACTCTTCTGCGCGTTCGAATCGGGATAAACCAAATCCTTGCCACACGAACGCCGCAAAGATGGCAAGGTTCCAGAAAAATTCCCGTCACTAATGGAGACAACAGGTCTCTTTTCGAATGAGCCCGATCGGGCCAAGTGAATCCGATGCGCTCGCGCGATAACTCTGTTCGCACGCGCAGAAGAAGCTATGACTTTTGGTGGAGGCAATTCTTGGTCGTGCCATGACCAAAGGTGCCTCGAAGGGGAATGCCGGCTTCGAATGACCTATGGCCCTTGTCGGGATACAGGGTCCCGACCGATCGTGGTGTCAGATACCCAACACAGCGAAGAACAAGCCCACAACGGCAGACGGTCTTCCGGCCGATGTCCGAAGAGGGCGCACAGACCAATCGACCACCAAGCCATGTATTCGGCGCGAATGTGGTGATCCGGGTGCCGCGGGGGCGTGCCGGACAACAGACAACAGCCCTGACGGGCGGTCGTTCGTAAGCGGACGGCACCGGCAAGGGTCGGCGAGCGAGGATGACGGGGACCATGAAGATTCTGATCGGGGACGACCATCTGCTGTTTCGCGAAGGTCTGCGGCGTCTGCTGGAGCAACTTCAGGGCGAGGCCAGCTTCGTCGAGGCCGGGACCTTTGACGAGGTGCTGGACCAGTGCCGGGCCGGCAGCACCTTCGACATCATCCTGATGGACCTGCATATGCCGAACTGGCCGGGCTTCGACGGCCTGCGCGAGATCCAGGCGCTGCAGCCGGGTGTGCCGGTGGTGGTGATCTCCGCTTCGGAGGCTCTGGGCGACATCCGTGGCGCGCTCGACCATGGCGCGACCGGCTACATCCCGAAGTCGAGCAGCGTGAAGGTGATGATGGGCGCCCTGAACCTGGTGTTCTCGGGCGGCATCTACCTGCCGCCGGGCGCGCTGACCGCCAGCATGGAGGCCGCGCCGCGCCGCCGCACGGTGGACATGTCCGACCGCAGCGCCGGCTACGGTCTGACCCAGCGCCAGCGCGAAGTGCTGGAATGCCTGCGTCTCGGCAAGTCGAACAAGCAGATCGCCTATGAACTGGGCCTGTCGGAAGGCACGGTGAAGATCCACGTCACCGCCATCTTCAAGTCGCTGGGCGTGAAGAACCGCACCCAGGCGGTCATCGCCGCCGCAGCCATGTCGGCGTAAGTTCGGACAGCATCGACCTCAGACTGCATCGACCGATCCGGGGCACGTACGGGTCGCGGAACTGGGCCGCCGGGGGAACCCCTCCGCGGCCCGTTTTCTTTTGGCGGCAACGGCCGGACTCCCGTCCACGGCAGTGAGCCTCTTGACCCGGCGGGTTGCCCGATGCTATCCGCCCCTCTTGATCTTGTGGAATCATCCGTCCGGTTCACCGGCCGGACGGGTTCCGCCTGACCCGCGCCGCCATCCGGGCCGTGCGCGACGCCGCCACCGCAGGGACGCAACCGCAGCGCCATGAGCGATATTTTCCGCGAAGTCGACGAGGATCTGCGCCGGGACCGCGCGGAGCACCTGTTCAAGAAGTATGGCGGCGCCATGATCGCCGCGGCTGTCCTGGTCGTCGCCGGCACCGGCGGCTACAGCTACTGGCGCCATTGGCAGGCGCAGCAGAAGCAGGAGCAGACCGCCGCCCTGGTCACCGCCATCTCGCAGAGTGCCCAGGGACCGGAGAAGGGGGTGGAGGCGCTGTCGGCCTTCGCCGGCTCCGCCAAGCCCGACCTCGCCGCCATCGCCCAGTTCAACGCCGCGGCGCTGCTGATCCGCCAGAACAAGCCGGACGAGGCTGCGACCATCTATGACGGCATTGCCGCTAACGGCTCCGTGCCCGCCGAGTACCGCGACCTCGCCACCCTGCTGGCGGTGACGCAGCGTGCGGAAAAGGGCGACCCGGCCCAGCTGACGGCGAAGCTGCAGCCGCTGACCGCCGACACCAGCCCCTGGCGCTTCACGGCGCGCGAGCTGACGGCGATGCTGGCCGCCCGCGCCGGTGACACGGAAAAGGCGCGCACGCTCTACAAGCAACTGGCGGATGACCAGCAAGCGCCGTCGGGCGTGCGTGGCCGTGCCGCCGATCTCGCCTCCCTCTACGGCAAGGGCTGATCCAGGGCCATGAAGAACAACAAGATGAAGGCCGGCTCCATCCGCCGCGCGGCGCTGCTGTCCGCATCGCTGCTGTCCGTCTTCCTCGCCGGCTGCGACACCGTGGACAGCTGGTTCGGCAAGACGCCCGATCCGCCCCTGCCGGGCAAGCGCGTCGCCGTGCTCCAGCGCGAGCGCAAGGTGGAGCCGGACGCACAGCTCGCCGCCGTCGCCGTCACCGTGCCGCCGCCGGTCGCCAACGCGGCCTGGGCGCAGCCGGGCGGCACGCCGGACCATGTGCTGGGCAACCTCGCTCTGTCCGCCAACCCGTCCGACGCCTGGCGCGCCGACATCGGTTCGGGCTCCAGCAGCTCGCGCGCGCTGCTCGGCACGCCGGTGATCGCCGACGGCCGCATCTTCGCGATGGACGCCGACTCGCATGTCTCCGCGCTGAACGAGCGCAGCGGCCAGTCGCTGTGGCGGGTCGACACCCGGCCGGAGAACGAGCGGGGCGGGGCCACCGGCGGCGGCGTCGCCTATGCCGACGGCCGCGTCTATGCCGCCACCGGCTTCGCCGAGGTGCTGTCGCTCGACGCCGCCACCGGCAAGATCCTGTGGCGCAAGCGCATCGCCGGCCCGGTCCGCGGCGCGCCCACGGTGGCCGGCGGCCGCGTGCTGGTCATCACGCTCGACAACCAGACCATCGCGCTCTCCACCGACGACGGTGCGGTGCAGTGGTCGCAGCAGGGCATCCTGGAGACCGCCGGCCTGCTCGGCGCCGCCAGCCCGGCGGCCACCGGCACGCTGGTCGTCTCCCCCTATTCGTCGGGCGAGCTGTTCGGCCTGCGTCCGGAAAACGGCCGCGTGTCTTGGCAGGACAGCCTCGCCGCCATCCGCCGCACCGGGCAGCTGAGCAATCTGGCCGACATCCGCGGCCTGCCGGTGGTCGATCGCGGCAACGTCTACGCCATCGGCCATTCCGGCCGCATGGTCGCCATCGACGAGCGAATCGGCGCCCGTATCTGGGAAACGGAGATCGGCGGCGTCCAGACCCCCTGGCTGGCCGGCGACTACCTGTTCACCGTCACCAACGACCAGGAGGTCGTCGCGGTGGCGCGCCAGAACGGCAAGGTCCGCTGGGTCGCCCCGCTCGCCCGCTTCAAGGATCCGGAGGACAAGTCGGGACCGATCGTCTGGTCCGGCCCGGTGATGGCGGGCAGCCGCCTGTGGGTCACCGGCTCCAATGGCCAGCTGCTCGGACTGTCGCCGTCGGACGGCCGGGTGGAGGTGACCCGTTCGCTCCCCACCGGTTCCTACTTGCCGCCGGTCGTTGCCAACAACACTCTATATGTGCTGTGCGACAACGGAACGCTGGTCGCGTTCCGCTGATCGCGGATTTCCTCCGTCTGTTGTGAAAGGCCTTTGGCCCCATGTCGTTCACCGTGGTCCTCGTCGGTCGGCCGAATGTCGGCAAATCGACTCTCTTCAACCGTCTGGCCGGCAAGAAGCTGGCCCTGGTGGACGATACGCCGGGCGTCACCCGTGACTGGCGCTCGGCCCCGGCCCATGTCGGTGGCTTGTCCTTCACGGTGGTGGATACCGCCGGCCTGGAGGACGTGACCGACGACAGCCTGGAGGCGCGCATGCGCCGCCAGACCGAGCAGGCGCTTGAGCGCGCCGACGTGGCGCTGTTCATCATCGACGCCCGCGCCGGCATCACGCCGCTGGACCGCCATTTCGCCAACCTGCTGCGCCGGAGCAAGACCCCGGTCCTGCTGGTCGCCAACAAGACCGAAGGCAAGGCCAGCCAGCCCGGCATGTTCGAATCCTACGAGCTGGGCCTGGGCGATCCGATCCCGTTGTCCGCCGAGCATGGCGAGGGCATGGCCGATCTGGTCGAGGCGCTGCTGCCCTACGCCCCGCCGGAAGACACCGGCGAGGTCGAGGAGAAGGACGACGGCTACGATCCCTCCATCCCGGTCGGCGACCAGCCGGAGCCGGAAGAGGACCGCAGCAAGCCGATCCAGATCGCCATCGTCGGCCGTCCGAACGTCGGCAAATCGACCCTGCTGAACAGCCTGTTGGGCGAGGAGCGCGTGCTGACCGGCCCCGAGGCCGGTATGACCCGCGACGCCATCTCCGTCGATTGGGAATGGCGCGACCGCCGCTTCAAGCTGGTCGACACCGCCGGCATGCGCCGCCGCGCCCGTGTGGACGAGAAGGTGGAGAAGCTGGCGGTCGCCGACAGCCTGCGCGTCATTCGCATGGCCAATGTCGTGGTGCTGGTGGTCGATGCCGCCGCCATCCTCGACAAGCAGGACCTGACCATTGCGCGCCTGGTGATCTCCGAGGGCCGTGCCCTGGTCATCGCGGTCAACAAGTGGGACACGGTCGATGACCGCGCCATGGCGTTGCGTCAGGTCGAGGACAAGCTGCAGGCTTCGCTCGGCTACATCAAGGGCGTGAAGGTCGTCACCATCTCGGCGCTGAAGGGCCACAAGCTCGACACGCTGCTGGACGGCGTGCTGGAGACCTACACCGTCTGGAACCGCCGCATCCCGACAGCGCAGCTGAACCGCTGGATCGAAGGCGTTCTGGAACACCATCCGCCGCCCCTGGTCGAGGGTCGCCGGGTCAAGATCCGCTACGTCACCCAGGTGAAGACCCGTCCGCCCACTTTCGCGCTGTTCGTGAACAAGCCGCTGGACCTGCCGGAAAGCTACCAGCGCTATCTGACCACCCACCTGCGCGACAGCTTCGACATGCCCGGCGTGCCGGTGCGCCTGCTGCTGCGCAAGGGCAAGAATCCGTACGCCGAGGATTGATCCAGCGATCTCCTCCCTCACCCGGACTACACGCGGGGCGAGGGAGGAATAGGCGTGGGTTAAACTCCGCCAAAGGACCGGCCCGGCTCAATAATGCGGCGGCGGCCGGTCGTCCTGCGGGGAGGCGATGGCATATTCCGCTGCCTCCACCCGATCACGCATGCGTTTCAATTGGGCGGTCAGGCGGTCGATGGTCTGGCCCTGGGCGAAGATGACCTCGGACATCTCCTCCGCCATGCGCTCGTGATGGGCGAGGCGGCTTTCCAGATCGGCAAGACGTTGTTCAAGAGCGGGATCCATTAGGCACCGGCCAGGGAAAGGGAAAACGGGGAACGGGCCGCAAGATGGACCATTCCCCGGTCCGGGTCGAGGTGCCTTTCCGCTCACACCATCGCGGTGGTGCCGGCCAGCCAGCCGGACAGGCCGGTCAGCACCAGCACGGTCAGGCTGGCCAGCCGCAGGGTCAGCGGCGCCATCGCCAGCCCGCCCATCAGTTTGTCATTCCGCAGCAGCAACAGCATCGGGATCAGGATGAAGGGCAGGGTCAGCGCCAGCACCACCTGACTCAGCACCAGCAACCCGTCCACCGCGCCGTCGCCCGCACTGCCCAGAACCGCCAGCGCCGGGATCAGCGAGGCGCCGCGGGTGATCAGTGCCCGCGTGATCGGGCGCAGCCGCAGGTTCAAGAAGCCCTCCGTCACCATCTGCCCGGCCATCGTGCCGGTGGTGGTGGAGCTTTGGCCAGCGGCCAGCAGGGCGATGGCGAAGACCAGCGCGGCGGCGCCGCCGATGTTGCTGCCCAGCAGGGTGTGCGCGTCCTCGATGCCGGGGGCGCTGCCGGCTCCCACGCCCTGGAAGGTGACGGCGGCGACCGCAAGGATGGACCCGTTGACCAGACCGGCCAGGGCCAGCGCGGTCGACAGGTCGATGGTCAGCCAGCGGGCGGCCTGCCGGCGCTCCTCCGCCGTCTTCACCTCGGCCAGCCGCGAGCGCACCAGACCGGAGTGCAGGAACAGGTTGTGCGGCATGACCGTGGCGCCGATGATGCCCAGCGACAGGTACAGCATCTGCGGATCGCGGGCCAACTCGACGCTGGGCATCAGGCCGGCCAGCAGGGCGGCGGGGTCGGGGCGGGCGATCACCAGTTCCCAGGCGAAGCAGACCACGACGACGCTCATCAGCGCGCCGACCACCAGTTCAGGGGCGCGACCACGGGCGCCGGGCAGGGCCAGGATGCCGAAGGTCAGCACGGCGGAGATCACCACGCCGGCCATGATCGGGATGCCGAACAGCAGCTTCAGCGCGATGGCGCTGCCCAGCAGTTCGGCCAGATCGGTGGCGATCATCGCCAGCTCCGACACCGCCCACACCAGCATCGCCACAGGGCGCGGGAAGCGCTGGCGGATCAACCGGGCCAGATCGGTGCCGGTCGCCAGCGTCAACCGAACGATCAGCCCTTGCAGGAAGATGCCGGCCAGGCTGGCGATCAGCACCGCCGACAGCAGCGCGAAGCCGAAGCTGGAGCCCGCCGCGATGTCCGTCGCCCAGTTGCCGGGGTCCATGTAACCGACCGCCACCACAAAGCCGGGGCCGAGCATGGTCCAGAAGCGGCGCCCGCCCGCCGGGGCGGCGGTGTGGACGGTATCGGCGATGGTGGGGGATGCGGTCTTCACGCCGGTTGCTCCTGAACGGTCCGATGGCGGCCACAGGCTTGGCTGCCGATGCAACATGGCAGGGCATTTCGATAGTGTCCAATCGATGCGTTCTAACATCGAGATAGACGATATCTATCAATGTGGGCGCCTTGCCAAGGCGGGTCCAGTTCAGAACAGCGTGGTGGTCACTTCGTTCGCAGTGCAGCAGTGCCATGCGAGCGAATTTCGCCGGGAACCATCCGGGATGCTCAGAGTCGGCTTTTATCGTCGACGGGGGCCGAAGCGTTTGCGCGGGGCGCCGCGGAAACCGGCGGCGGGCGGCGGTTCGCGGCGGCGGGCGCGGGAGGCCAGCGCTTCGGACAGGCGCTGGCCGATGGCGTCGCGGGCGCTGCGCACGCGGTCGCGGTCGGGCAGGGCGTCCGGGAACTTGCGCGAGGCCCAGAAATAGAGGTCGCAGGCGCGCGATGCAGCCTCCAGCACATCGGCGGCCAGCCCATCGAACCGGGCCGGGATCAGCCGGGCGAGCGGCAGGACCTCCCCCGCCTCCACGGCATCCAGGATGGCGGCGAAGACCTTAGCGTCCTCCGGCTCCTCCAGATCGGCGGGGGCGAGCAGCAGGTCGAGCTTGGCGGCCAGAGCCAGCCGCCGCGCGTCCAGCATCGGCGCAGCGCGGCGAAGCGCCGACAGGTCGGCCAGCCGGAAGGGGGAGCCGGCGGTGGCGGCGCTGCCGAAACACTCCACCAGAAGCCGCGTCTCGGCGCTGTCGATGTGGCTGGCGAGGCGGGCCAGCATGGCGCGGGTCGGTCGGACAGGCAGGGGGGCGTCGGCGCGCAGGCGGCCGTCGGGCGCCTCCAGCAGGCGCTTCAGCGCGGCGGGGGTGCCTCGGGCGATGACGCCGAAATGACCTTCCTCGAACTGGCCGAAGCGGCCGGCGCGGCCGGCGATCTGCTTCACCTCCGTCGCGCTCAGCGGGCGGACGCTGCTGCCGTCGAACTTTTCCAGCGCGGTGAACAGGACGCGGCGGCAGGGCAGGTTCAACCCCATGCCGATGGCGTCGGTCGCCACCACCACGTCGGCCTCCCCGGACAGGAAGCGCGCCGCCTCGCGCCGCCGCACCGCCGGGGCCAGCGCGCCATAGATGGCGGCGACCGACAGGCCTTGCGCCAGCAGCGTGTCGCGGACGCTGTGGACCTCGCGGCGGGAGAAGGCGATCAGCGCGTCGCCGCGTTCCACCTCCGCCCACTCCAGCCGGCGGTCGAGCATCGACAGCGGCGTCTTGCGGTCGAGTTCAACCACCTCCAGCGCCTCGCCGAGATGGGCGGCGGCGCGCTCCACCAGCGGACGGACTTCGGGCGCGCCGAGAATATAGACGGTCTCCGCCGGGACACCCATCAGCGCGGCGGTCCAGGCCCAGCCACGTGCCGGGTCGGCCAGCATCTGGATTTCGTCGATCACCGCGACCTCCACCGGGCGGTCGGGGTCCATCACCTCGATGGTGGAGGCGGTGTGGCGGGCGCCGGGGGTGCGGATCTCCTCCTCGCCGGTGATGAGCGTGGTGGGGGTGCCTTCGGCGTTCAGCCGCTCCATCACCTCCAGCGCCAGCAGGCGCAGCGGCGCCAGATAGACGCCGTCGCGCGCCTCGCGGAGCGCGGTGATGGCGCGGTGGGTCTTGCCGGAGTTGGTCGGGCCGATCACCAGCACCAGCTTGCGGTTCATGCCGCGCGCCACCGGGAACAGCCGCTCGAAGCGGGAGAAGTCGAAATGACGGTCGACATAGAGCCGGCCGCGCGCCTCCGCCCGGTCGCGACGCCACTGGTCGTACTCGCGGTCCCAGCGGTCGAGAAGTTCGTCGGTGTCGGTGCGGTTGCGGGCGGCCTTGCTCAGGCGCTCGGCGAGGCTGGCGAAGCCCCAGTCGGGATCGTCGCCGGCCCGCTCCGCCAGATCGCGCAGCCGGGTGGCGACGCGGGACAGCGCGTCGTCCAGGGCGGCGCGCAGGGTGGGGTCGTGATCGAGCCGTGCCGACAGTTCGGCATCGGACAGGTCCGACAGTTCCAGGGCGTCGAAGGTCCGGGAGACTTGCAGACGGATCGCCGGGGCCATGCCGGGCCAAGGCAACTCGTCGCTGCGGACGGCGCGGACGCGGGTGCGGTCCTCGCAGGACAGCAACGCGGTGTGGGTTCCGGCCAGCGCGCGGCGGCCCTGGGCCAGCAGCGCGTCGCGGCGGTGGGCGCGGTCGATGCGGCCGGTGATCTCCAGCAGGATGGCCTCGCGCCGCTCCGCCGGGACCAGCAGGTCGCGCTTGCCCTTGGGCAGCGGCAGGCCGAGCGGCACCAGCCCGCGCGCCTCGGCGTCATGCATCCGCAGCACGCCGGCGGCCCCCAGCGTCGTCACCTCCGGATGGGCGACGGCGAGGTCGTGGACCAGATGCGGGTCGGCGGCGGGCGTGGTGGTGTCGTCTGTCATGTGGCCTGTCCGGAGGCGATGTGGTGCAGCACGATGCCGCTGGTGGTCGCCACGTTGAGGGAGTCGAAGCCGCCGGCCATCGGAATGCGCACGCTGCGGGCACGGACCAGCAGGGCAGGCGGCAAACCCGGCCCTTCCGACCCGAACAGCAGGGCGGCGCGGCCGGGCGGGGTCAGGGCGGCCAGCGTCTCGGCACCGGCGGGGCTGAGCGCCACCGCCTCGAACCCGAAGCGGTCGAGCAGGGCAAGCGGGTCCTCGCCGGCGGCGAGCTTGGCCGTCGGCACCAGCAGGGTCGCCCCCACCGAAACGCGGATCGCCTTGCGGTAGAGCGGGTCGCAGCAGCCGGAATCGAGGATCACCGCATCGGCGCCGAAGGCAGCGGCGTTGCGGAAGATGCCGCCCATATTGTCGTGGTTGCCGATGCCGAACAGCATGACGATCCGGGCGACCGGGCCGCAGGCACCCAGCAGGTCGGCCGCGCTCGGTACGTCGATCTTCTCGCCGACTGCCAGGATGCCGCGGTGCAGCGGAAAGCCGGCGATGCGGTCGAGCACCGCTTGTGTGGCGGTGTAGACGGGGGTGTCCGGGGGCAGGGCCGCCAGCATCGGCTCCAGCGCCGTCACCCGCTTGTCGGCGATCAGCAGCGAGCGGGGGCGATACCGGGTAGACTGGACGAGACTGCGCACCACCACCGCCCCCTCGGCGATGAACAACCCATCGCGGCCGACGAGATCGCGCTCCCGCACGTCGCGGTAGGGTTCGATGCGCGGGTCCTCGGGATCAATGATCGGAATGATGGTGGGCAAGTGGCGGCTCGGCGTCGGAGGTGTGCGCCTACTTAGTGCATGTGGGGGCGGGTTTCCAATGCCGTGGCGCCTGCCTCCATGGGCATACCCCCTTGCCGATGCAAAAGTCTCTTCTCATGTTGCGACGCAGCATTAGTAGTTGGAGACGTGCCGGACATGACCATGATCCGAAGGCTGTGGAACCGCATGCGCGGCCGGACGAAGCCGGCGCCGCGCGCTCTGCCGGCGGAACCGCTGGAATTGTCGGGGCCGGGGCCGATGCTGGCCCTGCCGCGGCCCAAGCCGACGCTGGCGCTGGCGTTGCAGGGCGGCGGCGCGCATGGCGCCTTCACCTGGGGCGTGCTCGACCGGTTGCTGGAGGAGGACATCCGGCTGGTCGGCGTCAGTGGCGCTAGCGCCGGTGCGATGAACGTGGCGATGCTGGTGCAGGGCTGGACAAGGGGCGGTCGCGACGGCGCCCGGGCCGAACTGGCGAATTTCTGGGAGCGGGTGAGCGCCGCCGGGCGGCTGGGGCCGATCCGGCCGAGCGTGACCGACCGGCTGCTCGGCCGCTGGAACGTCGATCACGCGCCGGGGACCCATCTGGTCGACTGGGCGCGGCGCTGGGTCACCCCCTATCAGACGCAGGCGGCCGATTTCCACCCGCTGCGCGGCTTGCTGACCGAGATGGTGGAGCCTGACCTGATCCGGCGGAGCGGGCTGCGGCTGTTCGTCAGCGCCACCAACGTGCGCAGCGGTGCCTTGCGGCTGTTCGACGAGACGGAGGTGGAAGTCGACCATCTATTGGCCTCCGCCTGCCTGCCGCACCTGTTCCGCGCGGTGCGGATCGACGGGCAGGAGTATTGGGACGGCGGCTATCTCGCCAATCCGCCACTGTCGCCGCTGGCGGAGGCCTGTCCCGGCGCCGACCTGATGGTGGTGACGATCAATCCTCTTACCTGCGGCACGACCCCGGAGGATCCGGCCGGCATCGCCGCCCGGCTGAACCAGATCACCTTCAACGCCGCCCTGCTGCAGGAGATGCGCTGTCTGTCTGCCCTTCCCGATGCCCCGCGCCTGCACCTGATCGGCGCCGACGAGCATTTGCAGGACCTGGGCCTCTATTCGAAGCTTATGACCGACTGGAGCTTCCTGAACTGGCTGCGCGACGCCGGGCGCGAGGCGGCGGGGCGCTGGGTGGAGGAGAATCTCGGCCGCGTCGGCGTGGAAGGCACCGCCCGGTCGCCCGCGCTGGCCTGACGCTCACTCCGCCGGGTGCTGCTGGGCGTCCGGATCGGTGTGGGCGAACCAGCGCTTCATCCGGCGCGACAGCCCATCCAGATAGGTTAGCGCCACCGGCACCACCAGCAGCGTCAGGATGGTGGAGGACAAGAGGCCGCCGATCACCGCATGGGCCATCGGCGCCCGCTGCTGCGCGCCTTCGCCGATGCCGAGCGCCAGCGGGATCATGCCGAAGATCATTGCCGCGGTGGTCATCACGATGGGGCGCAGGCGGATGATGCCGGCCTCCACCAGTGCATCGTGCAGGCTGGCGCCGCGTTTGCGCGCCTGGTTGGCGATATCGACCAGCAGGATGGCGTTCTTGGTCACCAGACCCATCAGCATGATGAAGCCGATGGCGCTGAAGATGTTCAGCGTCGATCCCGCCACCAGCAGGCCCAGGAACACGCCGACCAGCGACAGCGGCAGCGAGGCCATGATGGCGAGCGGTTGCAGGAAGCTGCCGAACTGCGAGGCCAGGATCAGGTAGATCAGGATGACGGCGAGCGCCAGCGCCTGCGCCGCATAGCCGCTGGTCTCCGCGATGTCCTTGGTCGATCCGCCGAAGACGATGCGGTAGCCGGGCGGCAGTTCGATCTTCGCCAATGCCGCCTGCAATTCGCGTCCGGCGTCGCCGGCGGCGCGGCCCTGGACGTTGGCCTGGACATTCACCTCGCGCTGCAGATCGCGCCGGTTGATCTGCGAGGCGCCGAGCGTCGTCGTCACATCCGCCACCTGGGACAGCGGGATCATGCGCGGCGTGTCGGCGACGTCTCTCCCACCCGACAGATAGATGCGGTCGAGGTCGGCGCGACCGGCACGGTCGGCCTCCGGCAGGCGGACCAGCACGTCGTAGCTCTCGCCGTCCGGCGCCTTCCAACTCGACACCGTATCGCCGGCGAACAGCGGGCGCAGCGTGTCGGCCACCTTGGTGGTGCTGATGCCGAGGTCGCTGGCAAGGTCGCGCTCCAGCCGGACGGCGAGCGTCGGCTTGGCCGCCTTCAGCGTGCTGTCGACATCCACGAAGCCGGGGATGGCGCGCATGGCGCCGATGACCTTCTGCGACAGCCGATCCAATTCGGCGATGTCGCGGCCCTGCACCGACACCTGGATCTGCTTCTGCACGCCGCCGACGCCGGGGATGGCGATGCCCATGGTGACGCCGGGGATCGCCGACAGCCGTTGGCGCAGCAGCGGGGCGAGGTCGTTCGGCGAGCGCTTGCGTTGGTCGATGGGAACATAGCGCAGATAGATGCTGCCGCGGTTGTGGCCGATCGACACGCCGGTATTGACGGTGCTGTAGGTGTAGGCGATTTCCGGGAACTCGCGGATCGCCGCCTCGACCTGTTTGGTCTTGGCGGTGGTCGCGGCGAGCGATGAGCCGACGGGGGTTTCCACCTCGACGATCTGCTCGCCCAGGTCGGCGGCGGGGACGAACTCCACGCCGATGCGCGGGACCAGCAGGAAGCTGCCGAAGAAGATCGCCAGTGCCGCGATCATCACCACCCAGCGCCGGCGCAGTCCCCAGCGCAGCAGCCGGCCATAGCCGTGCGAGACGGCGGTGAAGCCGCGTTCGAACGCTGCCGCGAAGCGGCCGAAGATGGAGCGGCCGTGTTTGCCGTGCGCCGCCGGGTCGTACCACACGCTCGACAGCATGGGGTCGAGCGTGAAGGAGACGAACAGCGAAATCAGCACCGCCGCCGAGACGGTGATGCCGAATTGCAGGAAGAAGCGGCCGATGATGCCGCCCATGAAGGCGACCGGCAGGAACACCGCGACGATGGTGAGCGTGGTCGCCAGAACCGCCAGCCCGATCTCCGCCGTGCCGTCGAGCGCCGCCTGCCGGTGGCCCTGGCCGCGGGCGAGGTGGCGCATGATGTTCTCGCGCACCACGATGGCGTCGTCGATCAGGATGCCGATGGCGAGCGACAGCGCCATCAGCGTCATCATGTTCAGCGTGAAGCCCATCGCCGCCAGCATCCCGAAGGTGCCGAGCACGGCGACCGGCAGGGTCAGGGCGGTGATGACCGTGCTGCGCCAGGACCCCAGGAAGACCATGACGATCAGGATGGTCAGGATGCCGCCCTCGACCAGCGTCTTCTGCACGTTGCTGAGCGAGTTGGTGATGCCGCGGGAGCTGTCACGCACCACCGCCAGCGTCACGTCCGGCGGCAGGGAGCCGTTGGTCCGCAGATCCCCGATCGCCGCCTGCAGGCCGCGCGCGACCTCCACCGTGTTGGCGCCCTGGACCTTGACCACATCGACGGCCAGCGCCGGGTTGCCGTTCAGCAGGGCGGCGGAGTCCTGCTCCTCCTGCCCGTCGACCACCTCGGCGACCTGACCCAGCCGCACCGGGCTGTTGCCGCGGCGGGCGACGATCAGGTCCAGCAGGTCGCGCGGATTGCGGACGCGCCCCTCCACCTGCACCACGCGCTCCCGCCCCTGGCCGGTGACGGTGCCAGCGGGAACGTCCTGGTTCTCACCGGTGACGGTGGCGATCACCTCGTCGACGCCTACGTTCAGCGCCTCCAGCTTTTCCGGCTTCAGGCGGACCAGGATCTGGCGCTTCACCCCGCCGGCGATGGTCGCCTTGCCGACGCCGCGGACATTCTGCAGGCGCTTCAGGATGATCTGGTCGGTCAGCGTGGTGAGGTCGCGCAAGGACCGCAGGTCGGAGGTGACGGCGATGGACAGGATCGGCTGGTCGTCCGGGTTGAACCGGGTGATCTGCGGATCCTTCACCTCGTCCCGGAAAGTGGCGCGGATGGCCGAGACCTTCTCGCGCACGTCCTGCAATGCCTGGACCGAGGAGGTCTTCAGCTCGAACTCCGCGATCACCACCGACTGCCCCTCGTATGAGCGCGAGGTCAGGGTCTTGATGCCGGCGATGGTGTTGATCGCATCCTCGACCGGCCGGGTGATGTCGGTCTCCACCGTCTCCGGGCTGGCGCCGGGATAGCTGGTGCTGACCACCACCACCGGGAAATCGACGTCGGGAAACAGGTCGACGCCCAGCCGGTTGTAGGAGAAGAGGCCGAGCACCATCAGCGCCACCATCATCATGGTGGCGAAGACCGGGTTGTCGACGCTGATGCGGGTGATCGGCATGGCGGCTGCTCCCGATCAGGTGCCGGCAATCGTGACGGGCCGGCCGGCGGTCAGGCCGGGCAGGTTGCCGGTGACCACGCGGTCGCCCGGTGCCAGCCCCTCCACCTGCACCAGATCGCCGCGCGCCCACGATCCCACGCGCGTGACGGGCCGGCGCTCGGTGCGGCCATCGGTGATGACCAGAACGAAATCGCCTCGCTCGTCATGGCGGACGGCGACCGGCGGCACGGCGATGGCGCCCGATGCCTGCGCCACCAGAACCTCGCCACTGGCGAACATGCCCCCGCGCAAAGCGCCGTCCTTGTTGTCGATCGTCACATAGACGGGAATGGCGCGCGACCCCGCCCGCGCCATGGGGTTGATGCGGGCGACGCGGCCGGCGAACTCCCGCTCGCCGAAGCCTTCCACCCGCAGGGTCGCGGCTTGGCCGACGGCGAGCCGCGCCACCTGCTCCGCCGGGACGGTCGCCTCGACCTCCACCCGGGACAGGTCGACGATGGTGAACATGGCGGCGTTCACCGCCAGATTTTCCCCCGGATTGACGGAGCGGGTGGCGACCATGCCGTCGATGGGGCTGACCACCACCGCGTCGCGCAGGGCCTTGCGCGCCAGTTCCACCTGGGCGGCCAGCGCATCGACCTGCGCGCGCTGGAAGCCGAAGCTGCTTTCGGCCTGATCCAGGCTGGTGTCGGAAACGATGTTGCTGCGGTTCAGCGTGCGGTTCTTGGACAACGTCTTTTCGGCCAGCACCATCTGGGCGCGGGCGCCCTCCAGATTGGCCTGCTTCTCGTTCAGGCGGGCGGTCAGCTCGACCGTGTCGAAGCGGGCCAGCACATCGCCGCGGCGGACCGCCTGCCCCTCGCGCACCAGCACCTCGGCCAGCCTCGCGGCCACTTCGGCCTTCACCGCCGACTGCTCCATGGGGGAAACGGAACCACTGAGGCGCACGGTTTCCGTCAGCGCGCGCGGCGCGACGGCCGTCACTTCCAACGCCGTCAGTTCCACCGGCCGTTCCGCCGCCGGGACAGACGGAGCAGGGGGAAGGGCCGCCGGGCTGCTTGCACGCCACAGGGCAACCCCGCCGCCGGCCGCGAGCACGACCAGAAGGACCAGCAACAGCCGGCCGAACCGCCGCCGCGGACGGGGCGGGGGCGGGGCATCGCCCTGCGGCGGAGACCGCTGGGGCTGCAAAGGCTGGGGAGCCGGTGTGAAGGTCCGTTGCGGGGCGGTCATGATCGTCGATCCAATTCGGCCGGCCCAAGGCGATCAACAAGGCTTGCGGTCAAGGCGGCGTCGGTTGAGGGCGTGGCCGGTGCCCTCCATTAGGGGTGGCGCGGATGTTCCGTCAAGGTTCTCATTGTCGCGCCCTATGACAGGATGGGAGCACGGGATGGTCCTATCCAGATGGGCAGCGAAGATTGGCATACCAGCATTTGCCAAAAATCCTAATTGTCGACTTCGTTACAAGGGATAAATCGGGCAACTTTGAGGCATCTTCGGGACAGGATTCGACAAACGGCCGTGATGTCGCTTGACAGGCGTGGCCTATACATTGAAAAGCGATCCAACTCTTGTCCCGCCCGCGCCAACAGCACGGAAATTCACTCGTGGTCATACGAAACCTCGCGACGATCAACGCCGCCGGTGCAATGCTGTGCCTCGCCCTCGGTCTGGCCGGCTGCGCCTCCGAAGCGCCGCAGGTGCAGACGGCCCCGCCGGTCGAAGCCGCCTATGTACCGGACCCGAACGATCCGCTGTCGCGCTGGGTCCCGCTGATCCGCGAGGCTTCCCAGAAATACGACATGCCGGAGAAATGGATCCGCGCGGTGATGATGCGCGAGAGCAATGGCCGTGCGACCACCAACAGCGGCAAGGTGCTGACCAGCTCCGCCGGGGCAATCGGGCTGATGCAGGTGATGCCCGGCACCTATGAGCTGATGCGGACCCAGTACGGTCTCGGTCCCGACCCGTCGAACCCGCGCGACAACATCATGGCCGGCACCGCGTATCTGCGCGAGATGTACGACCTGTTCGGCGCTCCCGGTTTCCTGGCCGCCTACAATTGCGGCCCCGCCTGCTATGCCCAGCATCTGGCCGGCAAGCAGCGGCTGCCGCGCGAGACGAAGATGTATCTGGCGGCCCTGACCCCGGTTCTGCGCGGCGCAGCGCCGCGCGAGCCGTCGCAGGCCGCCGGCGCCTCGGCCATCGAGGTCGCGGTGGTGCCGGACGACGCGCCGAAGCCGCAAGGCGGCAGGCCGACCGCCCCGCCGCAGCGGTCCGAGCCGGCGCCGGTCGTCGTCGCCTCCGCCGCGCCGGACTCCCGCGCCCCCGAATCCCGTGCGGTCGAGCCGCGCCGAATGGAACCGCATCCGGCCGAGCCGAAACTCGCCGATCCAGCCCCGGCACCCGTCGCGGTGGCATCACTGCCCGCACCCGTGCTGTCCGCCGCCAAGCCGGTCCAGGTCGCCAGTCTCGACTCGGCGCCGCCGACCACGCATCGGGTCAGCCCGCAATTCACCACGCAGGTCGCCGAAGCGCTGCTTCCCCCGCAATCGGTCGGCAAGGGCGAGCGCGTGGTGATGCGCTTCGTCTCCCAGCGCGCCGACGGCTGCGGCAGCCTCGCCGGCCGCGACCGCGCCTGCGTCGCGCTAGCCGACGCACGGTAGGACAAAAGAAGGTGGCCGGCCGCTTTTCCCCGTTGCGGGAAAGCAGGGCCGGCCTCCGTCCTCTCAGCGTCAGCTGAGCGATTTTTTTGCGCCCTTGCGGTCTGATTTGATCCGTATCACTTACGGATCGCCTCACCACTGGCATAACGGTGAGATGGACCGGTCCGAACACACATCCAGCCCATATCCCCCCTGCAGCTGTTGCGGTGAAGAGGTGCTGCTTGGCGAGCCCATGTATTGGACGCCGGAGCGGCCGGGTCATGTCTGGCACGACCTCTGCGCCCAAAGAGAGGGGATGCTGCCATCCAGCCCCAAGCCAATCCGCGGCAAACGGCGCAGTCTCAGGACGCAGACGGTCGAGTCGCTGTTTTGAACGACTTGCGACATTCCCCTCACTTGTCCGGGGCGGGAGCGCCGGCTAAATTGGGGTGAGGCAGGGGGTGACGATGACCAATCCGCAACGCCGATCGACCCATGAGCACCCATCTGCCGGCGATGACGGCTTGACCCGCTTTCAGGTCGTGGGGCGCGGCAGCGACCGCGACCTGATCCGCAAGTTGGCGCGGAGGCTGGCGGAGGATACTGCGGAGGCGGCGACGCTTCGGGCGGTGGTCACCCGATCGGTGGCCGGTGAACCACCATCGAAAGGCGGCATCCTTGCCGCATTGCGGCGGTCTCCCATGGTTGATGCGGACATCGATCTGAGCCGTTCGCATGAGAGCGGACGTTCCGTGGATTTTTAATGCGCTTCCTGCTCGACACCAACATCATCAGCAACATCGTCAAGCCGACACCATCGCCGTCGCTGATGGCTTGGATGGTCAGGCAGACCGACGAGGATCTTTATATCGCTGCGCTGACGGTGGCGGAAATCCGCCGTGGCATATTGCAAATGCCGGTGGGCAAGCGGCGAGATCTGCTCGACACTTGGTTTTCCGGGCCGGAAGGACCTCAAGCCCTATTTGCCGGCCGAGTCCTACCCTTCGATGAGCGGGCCGCGCTTGTCTGGGCGCGGTTGATGGCGGACGGTTCGGCGGCCGGTCGCCCACGCAGTGCGCTGGACACCATCATTGCGGCTGTAGCGGAGGCCAACGGCTGTATCGTCGTCACCGACAATGAGAAGGATTTTGCCGGGGTTGAGATCCTCAATCCGCTGAGGGACCATCCCCATTGAAGAACTGCCCGGACCACTGGGATCCGGGCAGTCTGTTCTTCAATATTCAAAATTGAGGTGTGGACTCACTCCCACTCGCCTCATTCCCACTCGATGGTCCCCGGCGGCTTCGACGTGATGTCGTAGACGACGCGGTTGACGCCGCGGACCTCGTTGACGATGCGGTTGGACACGCGCGCCAGGAAGTCGTGGGGGAAGGGGTACCAGTCGGCGGTCATGCCGTCGGTGGAGGTCACGGCGCGCAGAGCCAGCACATGGTCGTAGGTGCGGCCGTCACCCATCACGCCGACGGTGCGGACCGGCAGCAGAACGGCGAAAGCCTGCCAGATCGCGTCGTAGAGGCCGGCGTTGCGGATTTCCTCCAGATAGATCGTGTCGGCCTTGCGCAGGATCTCCAGCTTCTCCGGCGTGATCTCGCCGGGGACGCGGATGGCGAGGCCCGGGCCGGGGAAGGGGTGGCGGCCGATGAAGGCCGGCGGCAGGCCGAGTTCGCGGCCCAAAGCGCGCACCTCGTCCTTGAACAGCTCGCGCAGCGGCTCGACCAGCTTCAGCTTCATCCGCTCCGGCAGGCCGCCGACATTGTGGTGAGACTTGATGGTGACCGACGGACCGCCGGTGAAGGACACGCTCTCGATCACGTCGGGGTAGAGGGTGCCCTGGGCCAGGAACTCCGCACCGCCGACCTTGGCGCTCTCCTCGTCGAAGACGTCGATGAACAGGCCGCCGATGATCTTGCGCTTCTGCTCCGGATCGGTGACGCCGGCCAGCTTGCCCAGGAACAGGTCCGATGCCTCGCGGTGAACCAGCGGGATGTTGTAGTGGTCGCGGAACAGCCGCACGACCTCTTCCGACTCGCCGGCGCGCATCAGGCCGGTGTCGACGAAGATGCAGGTCAGTTGATCGCCGATGGCCTCGTGGATCAGCACGGCCGCGACCGACGAATCGACGCCGCCGGACAGGCCGCAGATCACCTTGCCCTTGCCGACCTGGGCGCGGATCTTCTCGATGGCCTGCTGCTTGAACGCGGCCATGGTCCAGTCGCCCTTGATGCCGGCGACGCGGTGGACGAAGTTCGCCAGCAACTGGGCGCCGTGCGGGGTGTGGACCACCTCCGGGTGGAACTGCACGCCATACATGCGGCGCTGGTCATTGGCGATGGCGGCGAAGGGGGCGCCATCGCTGACCGCCACGGCGCGGAAGCCGTCGGGTAGGGCGGTGACACGGTCGCCGTGGCTCATCCACACCTGTTCCTTCGATCCGACCTCCCACAGCCCGTCGAACAGGGCGCAGGGCTCCTTGATCTCGATGAAGGCGCGGCCGAATTCGCGGTGGTCGGAGCCGGAGACGTTGCCGCCCAGCTGCTGGCACATCGTCTGCTGGCCATAGCAGATGCCGAGCACCGGGACCTTCAGGTCGAACACCGCCTGCGGCGCGCGCGGGCCGTTCGCCTCGGTGACGGAGGCCGGGCTGCCGGACAGGATGATGGCCTTCGGGTCATACTCGCGGATACGCTCGTCGCTCATGCCGAAGGGATGGATTTCGCAATAGACCCCGCTCTCGCGCACACGGCGGGCGATGAGCTGGGTGACCTGCGACCCGAAATCGAGAATGAGGACGCGTTCGGCGGAAAGGGAAGCGGCGCTGGACATCGACGAATCCTGATGCGGGGGACTCAAGGCCCCTCACTACCGCACCTCCGGCCCCGCCGACAAGCGTGCAAGCGGCGTCAGGTCGCGCCAGCCATAGGCGATCTCCACCAGATCGGTGCTGGCGAAGCGGATCGGCCGCTCCGCCACCTTGATCCCGCCCAACCGTTCGTAGAACCAGCGCGACGGGTTGTCGCGCAAGCACCACACCGCGGCCGACCGGACGCCGGCCGCCAGGAAACGGTCGGCCATCGCCGCCATCAGCCGCCGGCCGATGCCGTAACCCTTTGCATCGTCAAGCAGATAGAGCGCGTGGAACTCACCCGCGTGGCCCTGCACCGCGACCCGCCGCGTGCCGAAGGAGGCGATGCCGACGATGGTGCCGGGGGCGGCGATCCCGCCAGCGACATCGACGGCGACGAAGGCGCCCTGGCCGGGGCCGCGCGTCTCGGCGATGGCTGCCCAGCGCTGGGCGGCGGCCGGTTCGGACAGGTTGACCAGGAACTGCGCCGGGATCAGGCCGGGATAGGTCGACCGCCAGCTCTGCACATGGACGCGGGCCATGCCGTCGGCATCCGACGCGCGCGCCTGGCGGATTGCGACCGTGGTGTCCGTCATCGACCGACCCTCCCGTGCAGCCTCTATACCAACAGTTTGGGGTGCGGATGCAGGAAGTCCAGCCGGAAAAGGAGGCAGGAATGCGTCACCAACGATAGGGCCGCGCGATTGGCGGGAGGGAGGCCTGCCCCCGGCCCGGTTGTCATCGCGCCGCAACAGGGGTAAACAGCCGGGACTGTTCCGGCGGGGGCCCGCACCGATCCAATCGGGCGGGGCCGCGCCGGTCCGCCTCAAGCGCCATGGCGGCGCGCCGGGCGGGGCTCCGGAGACCGGACACCGCATGTATTCCTCGCCTACGCTTTCCCGTTACATCGGGCGGCAGTTCATCGTCTGGTTCTGCTTGCTGATGGTGATCCTGCTCGCCATCGTGCTGCTGCTGGACACGGTGGAGTTGCTGCGCCGCGCCGGCACCAAACCACATGTGACCTTCGGGCTGGTGGTGGAAATGGCGCTGCTGAAGCTGCCGGAGATCGGGCAGCAGATCTTCCCCTTCGTCATCCTGTTCGCGGGCATGTTCACCTTCTGGCGGCTGACGCGCAGCGCCGAGCTGGTGGTCGCCCGCGCCGTCGGCGTTTCGGCCTGGCAATTCCTGATGCCGGTGATGTTCGCCGCCGCCGCCATCGGCGTGGTGAAGGTGACGCTGATCAATCCGGTCGGCGCCGTGTTCATCGCCAAGTACGAGCAGTTGCAGGACCGCTATCTGAAACTGCAGTCGAGCACGCTGAACATCTCGCGCTCCGGCCTGTGGCTGCGCCAGACCAACGAGAAGGAACAGTTCTTCATCCATTCGGAGCTGGTCAATCCGGTGACCTTCGAGCTGTCGAATGTCATCGTCTTCCTGTTCGATGCCGATCAGAACTATCTCGGCCGCGTCGACGCGCCCAGTGCCGAACTGAAGGACCGCAAGTGGGAACTGCAGGACGCCGTTCTGAACCGGGCCAAGAAGGATCCGGAGAAGCTCGACAGCTACACGATCCCGACCGAGTTGGACATGGCCACCATCGAGGAGAGCTTCGCCCCGCCGGAGACGATCTCCTTCTGGGAGCTGCCGCGCTTCATCCACACGCTGGAGACCACGGGCTTCCCCGCTGTGCGGCACCGGCTGCATTACCAGTCGCTGCTGGCCCAGCCCTTCCTGTTCCTGGCGATGGTGCTGTTTGCCGCCGCATTCTCGCTGCGGCTGCCAAGGCGCGGCGGGACGATGGCGATGGTCACCGGCGGTGTGCTGACCGGATTCGTCCTGTTCGTGATGACCGACGTGGTCCGCACCTTCGGCATGTCGGAGACGATCCCCATCGTGATGGCGGCCTGGAGTCCCGCCGGCATCAGCCTGCTGCTGGGAACCGCGGCCCTTCTTCATCTGGAGGACGGCTGACGGAAAATGACCGGATGGGGGTGGGGCCATTCGCCGCAAAGCGACCGGTTATCCCCTTCGGTCATAATTCCGCCCAGTTGGTTTCGCACTGAATGGCAAGGTCCGATTCCGTTTGCATGGGGCACCGGCCCCACCGTAATAACGGGCGACCCGTTTTTGGAGCTTGAGCAGCATGTCGAGTTTGCGAGCCGTCCGGACCACCGTCGCCGTGGCGACCGCCTGCGCGCTTCTGGCCCTGCCCGCCGCGGCGCAGTCCGTCAAGGCGGCCGCCGGCGCTGCGGCCCCCCGGCCGACCGACCAGGGCACGCAGGTGGCGCGGGCTCCGGGGTCGGAAGGCATCGCCGCCGTGGTGAATGACGAGGTCGTCTCGGTTTCGGACGTCAACGCCCGCATCCGCATGGCTCTGCTGAACGCCGGTGCCGCCGGCAATCCGGAGACGATCAAGCGCCTGACCCCGCAGGTGATGCGCCTGCTGATCGACGAGCGCCTGCAGATGCAGGAGGCCAAGCGCCTCGGCATCACGGTGTCCGCCTCCGAGATCGAGGACGCCATCAAGCGCATCGCCGAGCAGAACCGGATGAATGGCCAGCAGCTTCAGGAAACCCTGAAGCGGCAGAATGTCCCGGTCTCCACCCTGAAGGATCAGATTCGCGCGCTGCTTGGCTGGCAGAAGGTGATGCAGCGCCGCATCCGTCAGGAGGTCGTCGTCGGCGAGGATGAGATCGACGCGGCGATGGAGCGGCTGAAGGCCAACATCGGCAAGCCGGAATATCTGGTCGCCGAGATCTTCCTGGCGGTGGATAGCCCCGACCAGGACGACGAGGTGCGCCGCAATGCCGAACGTCTGGTCGAAGAGGTGAAGCGCGGCGGCAACTTCGCCGCGCTGGCCCGCCAGTTCTCGCAGTCGGCCGGCGCGGCGTCGGGCGGCGATCTTGGCTGGGTGCGCAGCGGCGAACTGTCGCCCGAGGTCGACAAGGCGCTGGCCGGGATGCGGGGCGGGCAGCTGTCGGCGCCGATTCGTACAGCCACCGGCTATCATATCCTGCTGGTGCGCGGCCAGCGGCCCTTCGGCAGCAGCGGCGGCGAAGTTCCGATGCCGGTCGCCCAGCCGCCGGCGCCCCGTCCGCAGGCGCGGCCCGACGTGGCCAAGGCCACCGTCAACATGAAGCAGATCATCATCCCGATCGAATCCAAGGAGCAGGCCAAGGCCGTTAAGGAACAGGCCGAGAAGCTGCGCAAGTCGATCAAGAGCTGCTCCGACTTCCAGGCCCGAGCCAAGGAAACCGGCATGCCGGAATCGGGCGACATGGGCACCATGCGGGTCAAGGACATGGCGCCGGGCCTGCAGAACCTTGCGCTGGGAATCCCGCTGGGGCAGGCCAGCCCGGTGCTGATGAGCCCGGCCGCCGCGGTGATCCTGATCGTCTGCAAGCGCGACATGCCGATGATCCAGCCGCCGCCGCAGGCGCAGCCGGCTCCGCCGCCGCCGGCGGCGCCGACTCCGATCAAGGAGGCCAAGCTGCCCGGCCGCGACGAGATCGAGCGCGAGCTGATCGCCGAGCGGGCGGAACTGCTGTCGCGCCGTTATCTCCGCGACCTGCGCCGCACCGCCTTCATCGAGACGCGCCTGTGACCGCCGCCCCGCCGGACAAAGTGCCGCTGGCTCTCACCATGGGAGAGCCGGCCGGCATCGGCGGGGACATCACGCTGAAGGCCTGGGCGGCCCGGCATGAGGCCGGCTTGCCGCCCTTCGTCGTTCTCGACGACCCTACGCGGCTGGCGGCGCTCGCCGCGAAGCTCGGGCTGGCGGTTCCGGTCCAGGCGGTATCGTCGCCGGACGAGGCTGTGGCGCTGTTCGACAGTGCGCTGCCGGTTCTGCCGGTGGGGCTCGGTACCGCTGTCATCGCCGGAAAACCTGACCCTGCCAATGGTGCGGCGGTGATCGCCAGCATCGACCGGGCGGTCGCCCTGGTGCAGGGAGGCCAAGCGGCGGCCGTGGTCACCAACCCGATCCAAAAATCCTCGCTCTACGCCGCCGGCTTCCGTCATCCCGGCCACACCGAATATCTGGCGCATCTCGCCGGACTGGCCGACGAGCCGATCATGATGCTGGCGGCAGCCGATCTGCGGGTGGTGCCGGTCACCATCCATGTCTCGGTGCGTGACGCGGTGACCCTGCTGACCACAGAGGCCATCGTTCATGCCGGCCGCGTCACCGCGGCTTCACTGGCGCGTGACTTCGGCATCGAGCGGCCGAGGCTGGCCGTCGCCGGGCTCAATCCCCATGCGGGGGAGGGTGGGGCGATGGGCCGCGAAGAGATCGACATCATCGAGCCGGCGATCGCCATCCTGCGCGCGGACGGCATCGACGTTTCCGGCCCGCGCCCGCCCGACACCATGTTCCACGCCGCCGCCCGCCGCGGCTATGACGCCGCGTTGTGCATGTACCATGATCAGGCGCTGATCCCGGTGAAGACGGTGGATTTCGACGGCGGCGTGAACATCACGCTGGGGCTGCCCTTCGTCCGCACTTCGCCCGATCACGGGACCGCGCTGGACATCGCCGGCACGGGCGTCGCCAACGCGACCAGCCTGATCGCGGCGCTGAAAACGGCCGACCGGATGGCACGGAACCGGCGCCGGGTGAGTGCCCCCTAGCCGCGGCACTACCGAACAAATCGCTGCCACGAATGAAAAAGGAGCGCTCGTGCGCTCCTTTTTTCATGGACGGCCTTCCGGTGCGATCAGCCCCGGTCGTCGGGATCGTACATCGTCGGCCCACCCTGTTGGTCATGGTGGGACGGCGCCTGCTCGCGGTGATGGTGGGTGCGGGCGATGAAGGGCGCCAGTTCCTGGAGTTCGATGAAGTTGTCGGCCTGACGGCGCAGTTCGTCGGCGACCATCGGCGGCTGCGAGCGGACGGTGCTGACGACGCTGAAGCGCACGCCCTTGCGCTGTACCGCCTCCACCAGCCGGCGGAAGTCGCCGTCGCCGGAGAAGAGCAGGATGTGATCGACATGGTCGGCCATCTCCATCACGTCGATGGCCAGCTCAATGTCCATATTGCCCTTGATCTTGCGCCGGCCCGATGCGTCGGTGAATTCCTTGGTCGGCTTGGTGACCATGGTATAGCCGTTGTAGTCGAGCCAGTCGACCAGCGGACGAATCGGGGAGTATTCCTGGTCTTCGACCAGCGCGGTGTAGTAGAAGGCGCGAACCAGCCGGCCTTCCCCGGCGAACCCGTCACGCAACCTTTTGTAATCAATGTCGAAGCCCAACGAACGCGCTGCGGCGTAGAGGTTGGCGCCGTCTATGAACAGAGCGAGACGCTCTTCCTTGTAAAACAACTTGCTGACATCACGCGGCAAAGTCGAATTGCGGTCCAATGCCAGGATCCTTCCATCGTTGCTTGTGAAAAAATGCATGGATTACGCGGAAAGACCCGCGTTCCAATTTTGAAATCTAGTGTATTGGACGCGAACATACAAGGGGGCAGCGGCCACCGACTGTTCCGGGACACCACATTGATGTATAGGGACATTTTTCTGGGGCGTTCCCCTGGCGCAATGCAGCAGCGCTGTCGTTCGCGCTTGCACCTATCGGGCCACATCCATATAGTCTAGAGCCTCCTATGACTCCGGAGTTCGTCTGGCATGGCCCGCGTTACCGTTGAAGATTGCGTCCTGAAGGTTCCGAACCGTTTCGAGCTGGTCATGATGGCTGCCCAGCGCGCCCGTGAGGTCGCTAGCGGCGCTCCGCTGTCGATCGACCGCGACAACGACAAGAACCCGGTCGTGGCGCTCCGCGAGATCGCGGACGAGACGGTGTCGCTGGAGTATTTGAAGAACGCCCTGATCAAGGGCCATCAGAAGCATGTCGAGCCGGACGAGCCGGAGGAAGAGATCGTCGAGCTGATGGCCGGCGAGAACGACTGGGCTGCGCGCGGCAACACCTCGCTGGGCGACGAAGACGGCATGAGCGAGAGCGACGGCGAGGAACTGGGCGAAGAGGACGACATCGCCGCGGACATGGATGCCGAGCCGGGCGCTGGTTTCGCCATGACCGAGGATCCCGACGGAGACCTCTGATTCTGGACAACGACCGCAGAACACGGAGGGGGCTCCACGCCCCCTCATCGAAGAATGGGGTGGGGAGCATCCGGCTCCCTTTTGGTTCGCTCAGGACCACCACGCACACATTTGAGGCGCCGCGCGCGCCGGGTCGGGCCGCATGATCCGGCAATACGAGCTTGTCGAGCGCGTCAAGGCGTATGATCCCTCGGCCGACGAGGATCTGCTCAACCGCGCCTACGTCTTCTCGATGAAGGCGCACGGGTCGCAGACGCGCGCGTCGGGCGATCCCTACTTCCTCCATCCGCTGGAGGTCGCCGGTATCCTGACCCAGATGAAGCTGGACGCCGGCACCATCGCCACGGCGCTGCTTCACGATACGGTCGAGGACACCGTCGCCACGCTCGAAGATATCGAGCGGGTGTTCGGCAAGGAAATCGCCCGGCTGGTCGACGGCGTCACCAAGCTGTCGCGGCTGGAACTGAACAGCGAGCAGGCCAAGCAGGCGGAGAATTTCCGCAAGCTGGTCATCGCCATGTCGGAGGACATCCGTGTCCTGCTGGTGAAGCTGGCCGACCGGCTTCACAATATGCGCACGCTGTTCCACCTGAAAAAGCCGGAAAAGCGCCGCCGCATCGCCCGCGAAACCATCGAAATCTACTCGCCCTTGGCCGAACGCATCGGCATGCACAAGATCAAGGACGAGCTGGACGATCTTGCCTTCGCCGAACTGAACCCCGACGCGCGCGACAGCATCCTGGCCCAGTTGGCGCGCCTGCGCAGCGAGGGTGAGAACCGCGTCCAAACCATCATCACCGAGCTGCGCGAGCTGCTGGCGGCCGAAGGGCTGCCCGACGTATCGGTGACCGGCCGCGAGAAGTCGGCCTATTCGATCTGGCGCAAGCTGCAGCGCAAGAATGTCAGCTTCGAACAGCTGTCCGACATCATGGCCTTCCGCATCACGGTCGGCACCGTCGGCGAATGCTATCAGGCGCTGGGCATCGTGCACGCCCATTATCCGGTCGTGCCGGGTCGCTTCAAGGACTACATTTCCACGCCCAAGCCCAACGGCTACCGCAGCCTGCACACCGGCGTGATCGGTCCCGGCCGCAATCGGATCGAGGTGCAGATCCGCACCCAGGACATGCACGAGATCGCCGAGCTCGGCGTCGCCGCCCACTGGGCCTACAAGCAGGATCACCAGCCGCGCCCGAATGGTGGCGAATACCGCTGGCTGCGCGAGCTGCTGGACATCCTGGAGCATGCGCAGAAGCCGGAAGAGTTCCTGGAACACACCAAGCTGGAGCTGTTCCAGGATCAGGTCTTCTGCTTCACGCCGAAGGGTGACCTGATCGCGCTGCCGCGCGGCGCCACGCCGGTCGACTTCGCCTATGCCGTCCATTCGCAGGTCGGCGATCATTGCGTCGGGGCCAAGATCAACGGCCGCATGCTGCCGCTGCGCACCCAGCTGCAGAACGGCGATCAGGTCGACATCGTCACCTCCAAGGCGCAGACGCCTGTCCCGGGCTGGGAACGCTTCGTCGTCACCGGCAAGGCCCGCGCCCGAATCCGCAAGTTCCTGCGCACCCAGCAGCGCGCCCAGTATATGGAACTGGGCCGCGGCATGCTGATGCGGCAGTTCAAGTCGGAAGGCTACGAGTTCACCGAAAAGGCTCTGGAAGCCGCCACCAAAATCTTCCAGCAGCCTACGGTGGACGATCTGATGGCCGGTGTCGGCTCCGGCCTGCATTCGGTGCGCGAGGTTTTCCACGCGGTCTTCCCCGGCCACAAGGCGCAGGCCGCCCCCGCCGTCCGCGAGACGGAGGAGAGCGCACCGAAGTCGAAGGCGAAGGCCCGCAAGGAATCGGCGCTGCCGATCCGTGGCCTGATCCCCGGCATGGCCGTGCATTACGCCCGCTGCTGCCATCCGCTGCCCGGCGACCGCATTGTCGGCATCGTCACCACCGGCAAGGGCGTGACGATCCACACCATCGACTGCGAGACTCTGGAAAGCTTCCACGAATCGCCGGAACGCTGGATCGACGTGTCGTGGGAGACCGGCCCGGATTCGCCGGAGGAGCATGTCGGCCGCATCAGCGTCGTCATCGCCAATGAACAGGGCTCGCTCGGCACGCTGTTCACGGTGATCGGCAAGAACCAGGGCAACGTCATCCATCAGAAGATCACGAACCGCAGCACCGACTATTTCGAGCTGCTGATCGATATCGACGTGAAGGATGCCAAGCACCTGACCAACATCATGGCCGCCCTGCGCGCCACTCCGGCCATCCATTCGGTGGAGCGGGCGCGGGGACGGTGATGCTCCCGCTGCCATGCGGCACAGCCGGCCATGCTCGCTGTGCTGCCGCTCTGCTGCGGCGTCGACGATTCTCTGATAATTGCGCACAGAATTCGTTTTTTGCGTGAAGACGCACCATTGATGCTGTGCGACGGGAGAAGGGAACATGCGGCTCGATAGGCTGCTTCTGCGGTTTTTGGCTGTTGCATTGTGCTTGACGCCAATTTATGGCGCCTATGGCAGCAACGGGGAGACGTTGTTCGTGGAGCGATGCGCGATGTGTCACGGGACGGATGCGAAGGGCTCCGGTCCGTTGGCGAGCAAAAGTAACCCTCCGACCCCCGATTTGACGACGCCGGCCTTCAGGAAGCGCTTGGCGGACTATCCTGGCGTTATCGTGTCGTCGATCATACTCCGCCCAAACGGAGATTTGATCCCGAGAACATTGAAGGAAAATGGCTACCGGCTTCCTCCGCACGCATGGACCGTCAAGGACTTTCGCGATCTGAACGAGTATCTGAGCGGCGTGATTTACAAGTCGAAATAAGGAAAATCCGCCAGGGTCATCGATCCGGCCACTCGGTCGGGAGGGCGCGGGGACGGTAAATTCCCTGTCATCCGCGGCTGCACCGGTCGGTTCGGCGTGACGGAAGGCCGGTGCACCGCTATATAGACGGAATCGCTCCCGCCCGTTCCGGCGGGCGGCGGCGCTTTGGAGTCCGTGCATGTCCCGTTTCCTGCGCCTCGGCGTGAACATCGACCATGTGGCGACCGTCCGCAATGCGCGCGGCGGGGCGCATCCCGATCCGGTGCGTGCGGCGAGGCTCGCCATCGAGGCCGGGGCCGACGGGATCACCGCCCACCTGCGCGAGGACCGGCGCCACATCGTGGATCGCGACATCGACCGGCTGATGGCCGAGATCGATCGTCCGCTGAACTTCGAAATGGCGGCCACCGGCGAGATGCTGGCCATCGCGCTGCGCCACAAGCCGCACGCCGCCTGCCTCGTTCCGGAAAAGCGCACCGAGGTCACCACCGAAGGCGGGCTGGACGTGATTGGCCAGTACGACCAGCTGGTCCGCCCGGTGGGTGAGTTGGGCGCCGCCGGCATCCGCGTCTCCCTGTTCATCGATCCGGAGCCGGCGCAGCTCGACGCCGCCAAGCGCCTTGGCGCTCCGGTGGTGGAACTGCACACCGGCGCCTATTGCGACGCTCATGACCCGGCGACGCGCGAGGCGGAGTTGGCGCGCATCGTCCGCGCCGCCGCCCATGCCGAGGCCATCGGGCTGGAGTGCCATGCCGGCCATGGGCTGAGCTACGACACCGTCGGTCCGGTCGCGGCGATCCAGACCATCGTCGAGCTGAACATCGGCCATTTCCTGATCGGCGAGGCGATCTTCGTCGGATTGACCAACGCCATCGCCCGCATGCGCAAGGCCATGGACACGGCGCGGAACGCGGCGGCGCCCGCCTCATGATGATGTCCGGCACCATCCTCGGCATCGGCAACGACCTGATCGACATCCGGCGGGTCGAGAAGTCGCTGGAGCGTTTCGGACAGCGCTTCATCGACCGCATCTTCACCGAGGTCGAGCAGGCCAAGTCGGAACGCCGCGCCGGCTCTGCCGCGAAGAACAACGCCCGCGCCTCAACTTATGCCAAGCGCTTTGCCGCCAAGGAGGCGTGCTCCAAGGCGCTGGGCACCGGGTTCCGCGACGGGGTGTTCTGGCGCGACATGGGGGTGGTCAACCTGCCGTCCGGCCAACCGACCATGCGCCTGACCGGCGGGGCGCTGGCCCGGCTGGAGGCGATCACGCCGCCAGGCATGCGCGCCCGCATCCATGTGACGCTGACCGACGAATACCCGATGGCCGAGGCCTTCGTCGTCATCAGCGCCGAACCGATCGAGTCCGCCCTCACCGAGCCCGCCCCAACCAAGCCCACAATGCCCACCAATACGGCGAACCCAGAATGACCTTTCAGAAAGAAACGGCGTCCAGCGCCAAGACCAAGGAATCCGGGTTCGCCGAGACCGTCAAGACGGTGATCTTCGCCGTGCTGATCGCCTTCGGCGTGCGGACGTTCGCCTTCGAGCCGTTCAACATTCCGTCGGGGTCGATGATCCCGACCCTGCTGATCGGCGATTACCTGTTCGTGTCGAAATACAGCTACGGCTACAGCAAATACACGGTCGGCTTCGGCCTGCCGCTGTTCGAGGGCCGCATCTTCGGCTCCATGCCGGAGCGGGGCGACGTGGCGGTGTTCAAGCTGCCGCGCGACAACAAGACCGACTACATCAAGCGGGTGATCGGGCTGCCGGGCGACAGCATCCAGATGATCGGCGGCATCCTGCACATCAACGGCCAGCCGGTGAAGCGCGAGCGGATCGAGGACTACGTCACCACCGATCCGCTGGGCCGCAGCATCCGCACCGCGCAGTTCATCGAGACGCTGCCGAACGGCCGCACCCACCGCATCATCGAGGAGTCGGACAACGGTCCGCTCGACAACACCCCGGTGTTCAAGGTGCCGGCCGGCCATCTGTTCATGATGGGCGACAACCGCGACAACTCGCTGGACAGCCGCGTGCCGTCGCAGGTCGGCTTCGTTCCCATCGAAAACATGGTCGGCCGCGCTGAATTCCTGTTCTTCTCACTCGACGAGGGCACGCGCTTCTACGAGATCTGGCGCTGGCCGGTCGATCTGCGCTTCAGCCGTCTGTTCAACGGAGTCCGGTAAGTGTCCACCGTCACCAAGGCGCCTGCCGATGCAGGCGCCGGCTCTGAACCCGAGGTCGATGGCGCCGTCCAGTCCGCGGACGTCGCCGGCCTCGCGCGTGCGCTGGGCTACGAGTTTTCCAACCCGTCGCTCCTGCGCGACGCCGTCACCCATCCGAGCCTGATGGGGCTGGAACGGGCCGGGCGCAAGTCGCACAAGGGGCCGGGCATCGCCTATGAGCGGCTGGAGTTCCTGGGCGACCGCGTCGTCGGGCTTGTGGTCGCGCAATGGCTGCTGGAGCGTTATCCGAACGAGCGCGAAGGGGCGCTGGCCAAGCGGCATGCGGCGCTGGTTCGCCGGGAATCGCTGGGCCGCGTCGCCGACGCCCTCGGGCTGGGCGCCTATCTGCGCCTGTCGCCGGCAGAAGCGCAGAGTGGCGGCCGGGAGAATCGCACCATCCTGGGCGATGCCTGCGAGGCGGTGCTGGGCGCCATGTATCTCGACGGCGGGCTGGAGCCGGTGACGCGCTTCGTCCGGGAGGCGTTGGCGGGCGAGATCGACAAGGCGACGCCGCCGCCGCTGGACAGCAAGACGACGCTGCAGGAATGGGCGCAGGGGCGCGGAAAGCCGCTGCCCCGTTATGAACTGATCGAACGCAGCGGCCCGGCGCACGAGCCGCTGTTCGTGGTTGCGGTGCATGTCGCGGGAATGGAACCGGTCAGCGGCTCCGGCTCGTCGAAGCGCATCGCGGAAAAGAAGGCGGCCAGCACATTGCTGCGCCAGGTGGGAGTACAGGTCGATGACTGACGGTCGCGACGACATCGACAAGATGCAGAACAAGACGCCCGGTTCCGAAGCCGTGGAGCCGTCACCGGAGCCGGTGACGGACGACGAAGCGCTCGACCATGAGGATGGCGGCGAGGACGGCGACGTCGAGGGTGAGGACGCCGACGAGAACGCCGACGAGAACGCCGACGAGGGCGACGTCGACGACGAAGACGGCGAATACGAGGACGATGAGTACGAGGACGATGAGGATGCTCCGCGCGGACAGCCCATCTCCGTCCTGCCGCCGCTGCCGACGATGCCGGAGCATCCGCGCTGCGGCTTCATCGCCCTGGTCGGCGCGCCCAATGCCGGCAAGTCGACGCTGCTGAACGCGATGATCGGCAGCAAGGTGTCGATCGTCAGCCCGAAGGTGCAGACCACCCGCACCCGCGTGCTGGGCATCACCATCCAGGGCGACGCCCAGATGATCTTCGTCGACACCCCCGGCATCTTCAAGCCGAAGCGCCGGCTGGACCGCGCCATGGTGGCGGCGGCCTGGCAGGGGGCGGAGGACGCCGACGTGATCGGCGTGCTGTACGACGTGTCGCGCCGCTCGATCGACGAGGACACCCGCAGCATCGTCGCCCGGCTGAAGGAGCAGGGGCGCGAGGCGATCCTGATCCTGAACAAGATCGATCTGGTGAAGCGCGACGTCCTGCTGGGCATCGCCGACGCCTTCCGGCAGGAAGGGATCTTTTCCGACATCTTCATGGTGTCGGCCTTCACCGAGGACGGCGTCGCCGATCTGAAGCAGTTTTTGGCCGACCGCTTGCCGGAAGGGCCGTGGCATTTCCCGGAGGACCAGATCTCCGACATGCCGATGCGCCTGCTGGCGGCGGAGATCACCCGCGAGAAGCTGTTCCTGCAGCTTCACCAGGAGCTTCCCTATTCCGCCACGGTCGAGACCGAGGTGTGGGAGGAGTTCGACGACGGATCGGTGAAGATCTCGCAGGTCATCTTCGTGCAACGCGAAAGCCAGAAGGCCATCGTGCTGGGCAAGGGCGGCCAGCGGATCAAGGCTCTGGGCTCCGCCGCGCGGTCCGAGTTGACGGCGATGCTGGAGCGCCGCGTCCACCTGATCCTGTTCGTGAAGGTGCGCGAGGGCTGGGTCGACGACCCGGAACGCTATTCGGCCTGGGGGCTGGATTTCGGAGCGTCCTGAACGACAAAGGCCCTCTCCCGCGGGAGAGGGCCTTTTCCATTCCAGGGCTTCTAAAACCTCAGGCGGCCAGCAGGCGCAGATGGCCGTCGAATTCGTCCAGCGCGCGCATCAGATCCATCATCGCCTGATCGGCCTGGGCACGGGCGAATGGCCAAGCGTCGTCATCGGCCATGTGGGCGGCCTCGATGCGGGCGATGGCGCGATTGTTCAGTCCGCGGAGGCGGTCGAGCGTGCGCTCCCACGTCTCTCGCCGGTCGCTGCCCGCGCGCTCCACCATGGATCGCAGGGTTTCCATGCGGTCGGTGGCGCGCAGCACGAGCTCACGGCTCAGCGTGTCGAAGGCTTGCCGGTTGCGGCGGCTCATGAGATGTCCTCCTTTGATCCTCAACCGATTTTGACCTCTCGGCCGGTTGGCAGGTTAGCCCCGCGCCGATACTGCGCAAACGCACCGGAAGCGCAGTCGTCACAGCCCCTTTGGGAGAAGCCGTAACGATTTTGCGATGCGATTTAGCAGTTGCGGGATATCCGTCCGAATCCAAATCCCGCCGGGTTGCCCCGGCCCGAAAAGGACAAGGCAAACCCGGTGGCCGAGGAAGTCTTCCTGGTTGGATTGCGTTTCCTCCAGGGCCGGTTTCATCCGGCCCGTTGGCGTTTTTATACGCCGCCTTTTTGACGGCGTTCTTTTGTTTTGGTGACGCTTTTGTGCCGGATTGGCAGGGCAGGGTCAATCCGCCCAAAAATCATAGACGGCGCGCAATCTGTCGCAGCCTAAAGGCGAGGTTGTAACCCTCAAATCGGGCAGAAAGTCGGAAGTGGTAGAGCCTTCGTGCGCGTGCTCACTCGGCCGCGACGGCGTAGGCGGGGATGGCTTCGGCATTGGCCGGCTCCGGCATCGCCGTGCCGCAGCAGGGGGCGGCCACCGGCGTCGCGGCGATGGCGGACTGTTGGGCCATGACGGCGCGATGCTCGCTGGCCATGCTGCGCATGGTGGGCACGCATTTGCCGCATTGGACCTGACAATTGTGATGGCGGAACACCGAGGCCGGGGTCGTGGCGCCTTGATCCAGCGCGGCCTTGACCTTCTTGTCGTTCAACGCGTGGCAGATGCAGACGTACATTAGCCCTCGGCGACGGTCGGTTGCGGAGCATTTCCTGCGTCCAGCAATAGCTGAGAGTGAGAATCGTTGTCAATGCTGCTATTGCGAACCGATCGCATATAAGAGGTTTCGAGACGCTTTGTCACAGCCCCCTTCGCGTCAGTTCGAAAGGGGCGTGCCGCATCCTTGCGCTTGCATTCGGCGGCCGTCGGCGGTAGCCCGTGGGGCATGGACGACAGCACCCCCAAAAATGCTTCCGAAAACGCTCCGCAGCCCTCGCCGGGCGCGGTGGTGACCCCTCTTGGCCAGACGGTCTATCTGGCGGCGGACGGCTTCCTCGACGATCTGGTGGCGGAATTGGGAGAGGTCGCTTCGGTCGACGGCCGGCTGGTCTTCGTCGACGGCCCGGCGCGCCCGGCCGCCTGGGCACAAAACATCTGGTACGACCCGGTGCGCATCGAGTTCTCCTCGATCAAGGGCGGCGCCAAGGCGCTGCGCGGGATCCAGCGCAATTGGGCGCTGTGGTCGCAGCGGCATCACCGCCGCGCCGCCCTGATCCAGGAGAACCTGCCGCATGTGTCGGCCAAGCCGGTGGTCTTTCCGTCGCCCCTGCCGACGGCGCCGCTGGGCTCCTGGACACTGACCGACGAGTCCACCATCATCGCCGCGGCACATTGTTCCAGCCCCTTCCGCAACGGCGAGGTGACCTTCGTCGAGAATCGCACGGTGCCGCCCAACCGCGCCTATCTGAAGCTGTGGGAGGCGCTGACCCTGTTCGGGGAGCAGCCGGGGCCGGGCGACCGCTGCCTCGATCTCGGCGCCTGTCCGGGCGGCTGGACTTGGGTGCTGCATGAGTTGGGGGCGTCGGTGGTCAGCGTCGACAAGGCGCCGCTCGACCCCGCCATCGCCGCCCTGCCGCGGGTGGAGATCCGCCAGGAAAGCGCATTCGGCCTGAAGCCGGCGGCGGTCGGCCCGGTCGATTGGCTGTGCTGCGACGTGATCTGCTACCCGACCCGGCTGCTGCGGCTGGTGAAGGAGTGGATGGACAGCGGGCTGGCCAAGCGCTTCATCTGCACGCTGAAGTTCCAGGCGGAGACCGACCATGAGACCGCCCGCGCCTTCGCGGCGATCCCCGGCGGCCGGGTGATCCACCTGCACCACAACAAGCACGAACTGACCTGGATGTGGCCGGCGCAGTGAGCGCCGCCCCTTTGCCCATTTCCCTCAGGCCAGCGCCCGCCCTTCGGCATAGCCGAAGCTGACATAATGCTGCCGGGCGCCGGACAGGCTGCCGCCGACGGCGGCGTTGACGTCCGGGTTGGCGGCCAGATAGGTGGCGGCATTGAATCTGCTGAGGGACCGTCCCTCGAAGCGGCCGAACTGGATGTAATGCAGTTCCACGGCCTCGCGGTTGTTGCCGTAGGCGGCGATCAGGTCGGGGTTGCTGGCTTCGTAGGACAGCGTGTCGAACAGGCTGGCGTTGCGGCCCTCGCGATAGCCGTTGCTGATGAAGTGACGGGTCGCCGCGGTGGCATCGGTTCCGAAGGCCGCCATCAGATCGCCATAGCCGGCCAGATAATTGTAGGGGTCGAATCCGCTCAGGCTGCGGCCTTCGTAAACGCCGGAGTTGGCGAGATGCTGGGCCGCGGCGGCCGTGTCGGCGCCGAACGCGGCGATCAGGTCGCCATTCGACGCGATGTAGCGCAGGGCGTCGAAGCTGCCGGACACCGTGGCCGACAGCGCGCTGCTGCTGTCGGAAAAGCGCAGATACTCGATGTTGGTCAGGACATCGGTGCCGTTGGGGCCGTTGACGATGGTGTGGCTGCTGTCCAGCTGCTGGACGCTGTATTGCGCGCGGCTGCCGCTGAACACCACGGTATCCGTGCCGCCGCCGCCATCCAGCGCATTGCCCAGGCTGTTGACGGTGAAGCTGTCGTTGCCGCTGCCGCCGATCGCCTGCTGCATCTTCGTGCCGTAGGCGAGCGCCAGGAAGGTAGTGGATCCGGCGCTGCTGAACTGCCCGTCGCGCAGGTCCAGCGACAGCGCCGCCGTCTGGGCACTGCCGTTCAGGCTGTTGTGTCCGTTGGGGTCCCACAGGGTGATGAAGCCGCCGGTGTTCAGCGTGTAGCTGGTGTCGCCGGGGGCGGCCGACATGTTGGCGCCGTAGAGATACTGGATCGCCGCGATGTCGTAGAGGCTGGGGCCGGTCAGATAGACGCCCGACGGCAGGGCGTCGCTGTCGTTGTAGGACATGATGCTGTAGGCATAATTGTCCTGCGCGGACGACAGGTACGGACCCTCCGTCCCCTCGCTGGAGCCGGCATTGTAGTTGCCGGGATGCTTCAGGCCCAGCGCATGGCCGATCTCGTGGATGATCGTCATGTAGCCGTAGCTGCCCGTCGTCGGGTTGGTGTTCGTGGAACTGTCGTTGGCCAGGAAGACCTTACCGCCCTGGGAGGCGGTGGAGGGGTAATAGGCATAGGCCGCCGACTGGCCGTACTGACGGTTGGTCCCGAAGGCGACGGCGGCGGCGGTGGGGTCGGCGATCTCGGTGAAGGTGATGTTGGCGACCGCGCTCCATGCCGCCAGCGCCTGCTGAACAGCCGCGCGCTGGGCGCTGCTCATGGCGGCGAAACCGTCGGCATCGGCGGTGGAGATTTGCCGCGCGCTGGTCAGGAAACCATAGGTCACGGTCGCGGCGGCGCCGACGGACCTGCCGTTCAGCACGGTGCCGTTGTTGCCCCAATGTGGCGTCCCGCTGGCGAGCAGGGCGGAAATGCTGTCGGTCGGGGCAGATTGGCTCATGGACGCTCGGTTCCCGCGGCGGTCGGTTGGGGTGTCCAGGGAGATTCCGGACTACCGCTTATACGAAATACGAGCAAGGTCTCGAGCGCAACAGGTCAGGCACGGCGCAACGCAAGTTCGATGGACGGACGCAGCATCGAGGCGGCGGCATGGCCGATCTCCACCGCCTCCGCCGCGCGGTCGAACTCCAGGATGCCGATATGGGCCAGCCGCGGCGCGATCAGCACATCCGGCGGCTCGCCGGCCAGCCGCGAGCGGGTGATGCGGTCCTGCATGATGTCGATGGAGCCCGCCATAACCTCCAGGGCGTTCGGCATCGGCTTATGGGCGTGGGCGTCGTCGATCTGATCGGCCAGGAAACGGGTCCGCTGGGTGGGCTTGCGGCCGAGCCAGGTGGAAATCTGGCTGGTCAGGTGCGAAAAGGCGGGCGAGCCGGCATCGCCGCCGGCGACCACCGGTTCCGGCACCTTGGCCGACACCGCTTTGACTCCATCCGATTTGCCGCGGCCGTTCGGCCGTCCCAGCGGCGACAGCTCGCTGTTCAGGTTGACCGCCACCACAACGTCGGCCCCAAGTGCCCGACAAAGCGAGACCGGCACCGGATTGACCAGTGCGCCGTCGACCAGCAGGTGATGATCGCGCCGCACCGCCGGGAACAGGCCGGGCATGGCGGCCGACGCCAGCACCGCCGACATCAGCGGACCGTCGCGCAGCCACATCTCGCGCCCGGTCGACAGATCCGTGGCGACGGTGGCGAAGGGCATCGGCAGGTCTTCGATCAGGACATTGCTGCGTTCGTTGTCGAACCGGCCGAATGCCTTCTCGGCGGCGACCAGACCGCCCCGGCGGAAGGTGAGATCGATGATGCCCAGCATGCCCAGCCAGCCCATCTTTTGCGCCCAGGACTGCAACTCGTCCATCTGGTCGGTCAGATAGGCGGCCCCGACCGCGGCCCCGATGGAGGTTCCGCAGATGATGTCGGGCTTGATCCCGATCTCCTCCAGCGCGCGCAGGACACCGATATGCGCCCAGCCGCGCGCAGCGCCGCTGCCCAGGGCAAGCCCGATCTTCAGGTCGGTTTCCTTCGCCATCCGCTTCCCCTGTCAGCGCCCCCCACCAGAATCCGATACCGGCCGGCGGCTTGATCTAGAGCTTATCATCTAGGCATCGCCGGCCGGTATCGGAAGCTGCCGGAAGTGGCACGCCGCCGGAGTGCCGGCGATCGCCGCAGTTGAAATGGCAAATGGCGAAAATTTATTCGACCTTTGACTTGGATCATCGTTTTCAAGGCCGTGACTGTGGCATTTCTGTGCCAGTACGAAGGTGTGATCGTCATTCGGGCTGATTTTAACCATGCGTCAACTGGACCCGGTGCATTTTCGTTGCGTTGCAGTGTAGTCCCCGAACCCGGAAGGCTCGCCATGGCCGACGAACTGAAAAGCTTCAGAAAGGACTGGAAACGCTGGTCGACCGCGGAGCGGCTGATTGCCGTTACCCTGCTGGTCCTGGCGGCGCTTCTTGGTGCGCCGGCCGCCGCCGGGCTGTTCTGAGCCCCGGCCTGCTGCAATCCGGTCGAACGCGCCACAGTGTGGCGCGCCGGCAACTTCGGCGCCGCCAAGGAAGCTGCGGCGCGGTCCTCTTTACGGGCTATTAACCCTCACGACCATAGGCTTGGTCGGCTCGGACAGTTCCTGGGACGGTTGGGCGCCACGATCGGACGGAGCGTCGAACCTCCGCCGCAAGGGCACTCGACGGGCGCTCGCTGGAGGGCGCGGACCGGGGTGGTTCCGGCATACTCCGCCAAGGCCTTGCCCCTCTCGCTGGACACGCCCGATGACCTTCTCCGCCCAATCCGCCGTGACGGAACAGAAGCTCCTGAGACAGCGCCTCGACGCCGCCTTCGCGGAAGCAGCAAAGCCGCTGTCGCGTGACGAGGTGACGGACATCGTCCGCAACATCCTGGGCAGCATGGACGGCGACATTTCCGCCACCGACCTGCGCCTCTACAAGGAGGTTGTGGACCTCGCCAAGTTCATCGAGACGGCCAAGCAGGAAATCGCGGCGCTGCAGCCGGCCGAAATCCGCGACGAACATATCCGCACCGCCACGGACGAGCTGGATGCGGTGATCGGCGCGACCGAGAAGGCGACCTTCGCCATTTTCGACGCCTGCGACGCCATCGGCGCCATCGCCGGCCAGACGGACGCGGACAGCTCGGCGAAGCTGAACGACCAGATCACCAAAATCTACGAGGCCTGCAACTTCCAGGACATTACCGGCCAGCGCATCAGCAAGGTGGTGCGGACGCTGAAGCACATCGAATCGAAGGTCGACATGATCGTCGCCGCCTTCGGCAGCGAAGTGCGGCAGAACCACGCGCCGCGGCTGGCCAAGCTGGCGGCGGAGGACGCGGAGGCCGCCGTCCATTACGAGCCGATGAGCGAGGAAGAGGCGGACAAGCAGCTTCTGCACGGGCCGCAGATGCCGGGCAACGCCATGGACCAGGACGAGATCGACCGTCTGCTGGCCAGCTTCGACTGACGCCATGCTGCCCGGCGCACCCATCAGCAGGCCCACCGGCGGCCACACGGCCCAAGGTGCAGGACCGGGGACGGGGAACGCCGGGCTGCCGCCGCTGCGGGTCGCGGGTGCCGGCGGTGTCGGTGCCAGGTCCGGTGTTGGCGGCCATGCCAACCCGAACAACGGCAGCATCCTGCTTCTGCTGTCGCTGTTCCTGCTGCTTCTGGTCTTCTTCATCGTGCTGAACGCCAATTCGGTGCAGACGGTGCAGAAGGTGAAGGCGGTCGCCGCCTCGCTGGAGCGGACCTTTCCCAGCTTCGTCATCGATCCGCGCCTGCGCGAGGGGGCCGAACCGGTGGCCTCGCGCGCCGGGACCGTCTTTGCCGTGCAGCGGCTGGACGATGTCGGCACCCTGTTCGCCACGGCGGTGGCGGTCGCCAAGGTGGAGGTGGTCGCCCCCGGCCAGTTGCTGGAGGTCCGGCTGCCGGCCGACGACCTGTTCCTTCCCGGCACCATGACCCTCCGCCCGGACCGCCAGGGCCTGATCGACCGCATCGCCGATGCCCTGCGCCAGTCGCGCCAGGGCGAGCGGGTGGAACTGGACGCGCTGCTCGGCATCGGGCCGACGGGAACGCCCAGCCAGCCGCCGGGTCCGGTCGCCCGTGCCGGGGTTCTGGCCCGCGCACTGGTCGAGGATGGGGCGCCGGCCGGCAACGTCACCATCGGGATCGAGCGCGGGGAGCCGGGCGGCGTGCGCCTGCTGTTCTCCCTGCGCTGGGACGAGGATGGGGCGGCGGCGAAGACGGCTCCCAAGCTGGACCCGAAGGCGGCGAAGACGGAGGTGCGGAAATGATCCGCATTCCGGGCGTCGTCAGCAAGGCCGGGGCGGAAGCGGACGATCGCGGCGGCCAGCGCAAGACGCTGTGGCTGATCAGCTTCACCGACCTGATCTCCCTGATGCTCGCCTTCTTCGTCCTGATGTATTCGATGAGCGAACCGGAGGCGGAGCGCTGGACCCGTCTGGCGAAGGGCGTGGCGGAGGCGATCCCCGCCGCGCGGTCGACGGCCAGCACCCCGTCGGATCGGCCCACTGATCCCGGCGCCGCCTTCAACGCCAAGGCGGTGGAGGCCAGGGCGGCCATCGATCTGCATTATCTGGCGGCCCTGCTGGGAAGCCAGCTGCGGTCGAATACGGAACTGGCGGTGGTTGAAGTTCGGCGCGAAGATGACCGTGTCGTCATTCGTCTGCCGGGCGAGCGGATGTTTGATCCCACCGGTGCCGCCTTCACCGAGGAGGGGCGGCGGGTGCTGTTCCTGCTGGGCGCCGTCATCGGCCGGATCGGCAACCGGATCGAGCTGGTCGGCCATG